>JADMIO010828214.1_pt1 | contig 57540 bp, 49 predicted proteins | sample 8958161 | NCBI WGS metagenome assembly JADMIO01 (sample SAMN16585339, study PRJNA669376) | soil metagenome | isolation source: Crop rotation soil | place: USA: Cullars Rotation, Alabama | collected 2011 | reverse complement strand
CTTTCCCGAATGCCGCGCTCCCCGCCGGCGAGACGATGCGGTCCGCGCCGGCCCAGACGAGGAGCGTCGGCACGTGCCAGCGCGGCGCCGCGGCGAGGATGATCGGGCCGGAGTCGAGGATGAAGCGCGCCAGGCGCGGCGTGATCCGCTCGTGCACAAGCGGGTCGTTCTTGTATGCGTCGACGACGCTCGCGTCGTGCGAGAGCCACGTCGCCGGCAGGCCGTTGCTCACCGGGAGGTTCGGCGCGATCCGCGAGAAAACCGCGAGCCGCACGCGGTTGAACAGCGACAGCTTCGCGCCGAGCGCCGGCGAAGAGAGGACCGCGCCGTCGACCGGCCACCGCTCCTCGGCCACGAAGCGCGCCACGATCGTGCCGCCCATGCTGTGCCCGAGGAGGAGAAGGCGGCGCGGCTCGTCGGCGGCGGCGAGGCGCAGGATGCCTGTCAGATCGTCCAGCAGCGCGGTGGGGTGCGGAATCGCGCCGCGCGCGCCGGGGGAGCGCCCGTGGCCTCGATGGTCGTAACGGACGACTTTCCACCCCATCGCGCGCAGCGGCTCGGCCACGTGATCGTATCGCCCGGAGTGCTCGCCCAGCCCGTGCACGATCACGATCGTCCCTCGCTCCGCCGCCGCCGGTTCATCCACCTTTACGAACAGCTCGCTCATGTTCCGATGATGCTACGATCATTCAGCAATTCCACACCCGAGGAGAAGGCATGAATCGACGGATCGTCGTGGGCGCGATTGCGCTCCTGCTCGCCGCCACGCTTCTGCACGCTCAGACTACCGCGTCCCTCACCGGCACGGTCACCCTCGACGGCCAGCCGCTGGCCGGCACGAAGGTGACCGCCAGGTCGCCGTCGCTGCAGGGGACGCGCACGGCGATCACGGGCGAGGACGGAACGTATCGCTTCGAGGCGCTGCCGCCGGGCGACTACATCCTCGAGTACAAGCATGAGACGACGGCGTGGGCATCGCGGGCAGTCCGCGTGGAGCTCGCCCGCACGGCGCGCGTCGACGTCGCCATGGCCCATCCGATCGCGGACTCGATCACGGTGACCGCCGATCTCCCCACCGCCATCCAGACCTCGGAGATCTCGACGAACCTCCGCCTGCGCGACGTCGAGAAGCTCCCCGTGCAGCGCAACCAGCTGGCTACGGTGCAGCTCGCGCCGGGCGTCCTGGGCAACATCCCGGCGAACGGCGAGCTGCAGATCTCCGGCGGCCCCGGCTACGACAACCTGGTGCTGGTCAACGGCGTGGCGGTGACGGAGAACACGCGCGGCCAGATCCGGCCGATGTACGTGGAGGACGCGATCCAGGAGACGACCGTCATTACCGGCGCGATCCCGGCCGAGTACGGCCGCTTCACGGGCGGCGTGGTGAACACGATCACGCGCTCGGGCGGCAATGAGCTCAGCGGCTCGGTGCGCGACTCGATGACGAACCCGACCTGGTCCGCCCAGACGCCGGCCAACGAACAGCGCGAAGACTCGCTCAGCCACGTCTGGGAGGAGACCCTCGGCGGCTACATCCTGCGCGACCGGCTGTGGTTCTTCCACTCCGGCCGCTGGGCGAAGAACGACACGACGCGGCAGACGGTCGCCGTGCCGGCCTTCACCGGCAACCCCTCCTCCCCCGCCTCGACGCCGATCAGCTACAGCGAAGGAAACGATCAGAAGAGATACGAAGGGAAGCTGACGGCGAGCCTGGGGCCGAACCACTCGCTCGTCGGCTCCTACTTCCGCATCGACACGAAGGGGACGAACAACCGCTTCGGCAACGCGATCTACGACACGGCGAGCTTCACGACGCGCGACGAGCCGGAGTCGCTCGTGGCGATGCACTACATCGGGACGCTCGCGCCGTCGCTCCTGGCCGAGGGGCAGTATTCGAATCGACGCTTCTCGTCGACGACGGGCGGGCTGAAGACGGACCTCGTCGGCGGCACGGTGCTCCTCGACCGCTCGAACGGCAACGCGCGCTTCGGCACGCCGTCGCAGTGCGGCGTGTGCGATCCGGAGCGCCGCAATAACGACGACTTCCTGCTGAAGGCGACGTACGCGCTCGACGCGACGCGCGCCGGGAGGCACATCCTCAGCGCCGGCGCGGACCGCTTCCACGAGCGCCGCGAGCCGAACAACCATCAGTCGGCGAGCGACTTCCTCCTCTTCGTCACGCGCGCGCAGGTGAAGGACGGCGCGATCTATCCGGTCGTGACGCCGACCACGGCGGCGGGCGGCGGCACGTTCATCCGCTGGGCGCCGATCCTCTCCGCGGCGCGGGAGGACGATCTGCGCACGGACTCGCTGTTCGTCAACGACGCGGTGGACTTCGGCCCGCACTGGAGCGCCACGCTCGGCTTCCGCTGGGACCGCAACCACGCCGCCGACGCAGACGGCAACGTCTCCTCGGACGACCACCGGATCTCGCCGCGCCTGGCCGTGCAGTTCGACCCGCTCGGCAACGGGCGGCAGCAGGCCATCGCGTCGTATTCGGTCTACGCCACGCGCATCGCGGACAACATCGCGGCGTCGAATCAGCTGGCCGGCAACGCGACGGTGATCGACTTCGCGTACAAGGGGCCGGCCATCAACGGCCAGGCGCTGAACACGCCGCTGCCCGACGTGCTGCGCGCGGTGTTCGACTACTTCAACAACAAACAGGGCGGCACGGGCAACACGGCGGCCGACAACCTGCGCAGCGGCGGCAACCGCAGCGTGCCGGGCTACGCGACGTACTTCGACGGCTCGCTCGCCTCGCCTTACGTCCGCGAGCTGACCCTCGGCTACGGGATGGAGATCGGCCGCCTCGGCTACGTGCGCGCGGACCTCGTGCGCCGCGACTGGCGCGACCTCTACACGGCGAGCGTCACGACGTCGACGCGGCGCGTCACGACGCCGCTCGGCATCCCGGTCGACCTCTCGCTCTATCGCAACAGCCCGAACCTGGAGCGCACCTATCGCGGCGTGCAGTTCCAGGCGCGCACGAACCCGGGCCGGCGGTTCGACGCCGGCGTGTACTACACGTGGTCGAAGCTGCGCGGCAACGACGACGGCGACACGGCGCAGGGACCGGTAGCCGTCGCCGATCCGTCGCTCTTCTATCCGGAGTACCTCGACTACGAGCGCTTCTCGCCGGTGGGCTATCTGAGCAGCGATCAGCGTCACCGCGTGCGGGCCTGGCTCGGCGCGTCGTTCGGAAAAGTGAGCGCATCGATCCTGCAGAGCTATGACTCGGCGCTGCCGTACTCCGCGACCGGACCGATCAACGTCACGCGCTACGCCGGCGCGCCGGCCAACCCGGGCTACAACGCGATCCCGAACGGTCAGTACTTCTTCAGCCGGCGCGGCGAGTACCGCGTGGACGACGTGAGCGCGACGAGCCTCGCCGTGCGCTACAGCCTGATGGTGGGGAAGGCGGAGCTGTTCGCGCAGGGCGACCTGCTCAACGCGTTCAATCGCAAGGCGGTGGCCGATCCGGCCCGCGTCGGGACGACGGTGAGCACCGCAGCGACGTCGGCCACGTTCGCGCCCTTCGATCCGGCGAAGCAGACGCCGATCGAGTGCCCCCGCGGCGCGCCGGCCGACACCTGCCGCGCCATGAACGCGAACTACCAGCTGGCCACGAACTTCGGCCAGCCGCTGAACGAGCAGGCGTACCAGCAGCCGAGGACGTATCGGTTTTCGGTGGGGGCGAGGTTCTAGCGGCTTTGGAATTCCTCGGCATCGTCAAGATCGTGTCGATGGTCGCGTCAGGCGTTTTCGGCGCGCTGGCGGTGGTCACGGACTACAAGGACAAGAATCAGAAACTGACGCGATGGGGAAAGTTCGCCGTCACGGGCGTGATCATCGCCACCGTGCTGTCGCTGGTCCTCCACTACCTCGAGTCGAAGTCCGCGGAGAAGGAAGCGGAGAAGGCCCGGCAGCGGAACGAAGCCGTAGCCGCGCAACTGGAGAACATCCTGACGCAGGCGGCGAGCACGAACGTCCAGCAGCAGCGCACGCTCGGCGGAATGCAGCAGGTGCTGGGGCGGCAGGAAGAGGCGGTCCGCCAGGGCGACGAGATCTCGTCGAAGGTCACCGCCACGCTCGATACGCAGCGCCAGATCACGAACCAGGTGCTGCGCGCGTACTACCCGCTCGAGCCGCTCACCCTGTTCTTCGAGCGCGAGCTGCCGATGGATCAGCCGGCGTTGTCGCGCTACGTCGCGCGCATCCAGAAGTCGATTGCCGCGAAGCTCCGAGCCAGGCGCACGGACGGAAAGCCGGTGCCTGACGACCTTCGCGGCGAGTACGTCGACATCATGGAAGAAGCCGACTGGCTGCCGGTCGCGGACGGGCCGGAGCACCCGGCGTACCGGACGCTGTTGACCGAAACGGCATCCTTCACCTTCCTCGACGACAGAGCGGCAAACGACATCCAGTTCTCGACGTTTCCTTCCGGGACGCAGGTCCTCAGCGCCCTTTCCTCCGGCGACCGCATGGTGCAGAAGATCCGCCTGGCGGTCGATTTCCGGCGCCGGGTGATCACGAAGATCGTGCGCTGCGACTTCGCGGTCCGCAGCGGAGCAGACGTCTCCGCGGTGAGCGCGATCGACCTGATCGACCGCCGGCTGTCCGCGCCGCGCGACGCCAGTCAGGCGGACGTCGACTCCCGCGTGACGCGAGTCGCGCTGAAATTCCGCTACGACTACGACCTGACCCCGACGCGCGAGCGTTACATCATGCTGCCGGCGGATGGCTCGGCCGTTCGCGTCACGCCCGTACACGTCGGACTGGCGGCCAGCCTCTTCAAGGGCAGCTCCCGAAATGAAAGGCGTCGCTGATGCGAAACATGCTGGTTCTGTGGATGCTGCTCACCGCCGGATCGGCGGCCGCGGTCGAGAATCCGATGAGTCCCGGCAAATGGGTCATCTCCATCGAGTTCGACGCCGGGGAGATCGGCAAGCTGCCGCCGATGAGCGGGATTCTCTGCTTCACGAAAGAAGAGCTGGCGAAGCTGGACTTCCCGGTCGACTTCATCAACCAGCTCCAGGGCTGCGATCTCCTCTCCCACCGCTTCGAAGGCGGCAGGAACTTCTTCTCGTTCGAGTGTCCCGGACAAGGGAAGATGGATGTCGAGATCCAGTATGCGAGCGAGAGCTTCGTGCTCGCGATGAACGCCACAGCGGGCGGGTTGTTCTCGCTGAAGGCGAAGGGCGGCGGTCAGCGTGCCGGCGCGTGCGCCACGGTGGACGACACGGAAGCCCTGATCGTGGCCGCGCGTGCGTACGCCGCCGCGGAGAACGGCATCGCCATCGTGTTCGTTCGAGGGAAGACGTTTTCGAGTGAGATGTTGAATCTGCTGGCATCGGGAGGCGTCAAGCTCAACGAAGGCGTCGCCATCCTGAACCTCGTGAGCTCGTTCGACGCCCAGCGGATCAGGAGCAAGCCGTTCTTCGCGCGCCTCGACGTCGGCAATTCCGCGATGTACTACGTGTTCAAGAGCGAGACGCTCGGTCCGTGGTCGTTCGATCAGTTCGCGTGTGCGATGCCTGTGGTCTTGAAACGCGAGCTCGCCAAGTCGGCGGCCGAGAAGGCGTTGATGAGCAGGCTCCTCGCTCTTCTCCAGAAGACGTCCCTGGTCGACAAGAGCCTGCTCTCCGTGTACGAGGAGCAGACGCAGAAGAAAGTCGACCGTGCCGATACGCGGGCCATGGGGCAGGCCGTGGGCATCGCGAATTACATGCTCGCCGTGAGCGAGCTCACGAAGACCGCCGGCTTCACGCTCCGCGCGCCCGATCCCGCGAAGTGCACGAAAGCGTGCAAGCAGGACAAGCCGTGCTCCGACAAGCACTGCACGGCGAAGCCGGTCTTCCGCGACGAGGTGATCGAGAAGGCACTGCGCGATTACGAGAAGCGCAGCGGCCGCGACGTGAACCGTCACGAGCCCGTCGACGTCGCAGAGGCACTGCTCGCCATCCTGGGCCTCGAGTGAGCGGTCAGCGCCAGTACAGGTGCGCCACGGCCGCCTCGGCATTCCAGTAGATCATCGCCAGCGCCGTGAGATCGAATGCCGCGTGCGCACACATGACCAACGCGACGCGCCTCGTGATCGCGTAGATCGTTCCGAGCACGATGCCGAAGATCGTCGCCTGCTCGACGCCGGCGACGCCTTGCAGTTGGTAGTGCGCCGCTCCGAAGACGGCGGACGTGAGGACGACAATCGCCACCTTCGCCGCGATGCTCTCTCCGAGCAGCTTGCCGAGCCGCTCGAAGAGGAAGCCGCGGAACACCGTCTCCTCGCCGAAGCCGGCGACGAACATCATCCAGATCGCGGCCGGCAGCATGGCCCGATTGCCGGCCAGGTAGTGGAACGCATGGTTGACCGGATCGGCGCCCAGCAGCGGCATCACGATCGCCTTCATGAGGAACTTGAATGCGATGCCGAGCGCAAAGCCGCCTGCCACTGCCGCAATCCAGCTCCGCGGCCGTGCATATCCGACGTCCTGCCACGGCGTGCGTGTCAGCCGCACCCAGACCAGCGCGAGGATCGCGCCGACCGGCACGGCGACGCCGCCGACGATCGCGGTGCCGGCCAGGACGATGAGCAGCGCGGCGATGATCGATGCCATTTGGATGCTGATACGCAACCGGCCGGCACCGGTTCTGGCGCGTATCATCGAGCCATGCAATACGAGCCGATTTCCCTCGCCCAGAAGTTCGCGAAGTTCTCCGAGCGGTACCGGCCCAAGGTCGTGGCGCAGATGAACGACTACCAGTTCAAGCTGGCCCGCGTGGAGGGCGACTTCGTCTGGCACAGCCATGCGGACACGGACGAGGCGTTCCTGGTCATCGAGGGCGAGCTGCGCATCGACTTCCGCGACGGCAGCGTGACGCTCGGGCCGGGCGAGATGTTCGTGGTGCCGCGGGGGCAGGAGCACAAGCCGTTCGCGGCCGCCGAGTGCAAGATCATGCTCATCGAGCCGGCGGGCACGGTGAATACGGGCGACGGAGCGCAGAGCGACCGCACGGCGCCGGACGACGTCTGGATTTGAACGCGGTCCGGCTGGAGTGGGGGCTGGAAGGGCTGCGCGCGACGGGCGGCGCCGATCACCATCATCGCCGCCGGCGAGCGCTGGCCCGACGACAGCATCCGCTTCGCCCTGGAAGACCTCCTCGGCGCCGGCGCCGTGATCGCCGCCCTCCCCCACCCGCGCTCCCCCGAGGCCGCGGCGGCCGTGGCGGCATTCGAAGCAGCGCGGGGCTCGCTCGCGGACACCCTCGCCGACTGCACCTCGGGGCTCGAGATGGTCAGCCGCGGCTTCGCCGATGACGTGACACTCGCGGCGGCGTACGACGTAACCGACGTGGTGCCGCAGCTGAGGGAGGGGCGGTTTGCATCGCGTCGTCGGCTTAGCTAATATTAGTCCATGCGTCAGGTGAACGTGCACCAGGCAAAGACCGAGCTGTCGCGTCTTCTGGAAGAGGTCGAATCCGGCGAGCGCGTCATCATCGCTCGGGCCGGAGAACCGGTCGCCGTGCTCGTGCCTTACCGAACCACAGTTCGCCGGCGCCGGCTCGGCTTATTTTCGGGACAAGCGAAGATCCACTCCGATTTCGACGAGCTTCCCGCCGACATCGCGGCAGCCTTGGGCGGGCCGTGAAGCTGCTGGCCGATACTCATGTCGTGCTTTGGAGCGCGACTGATCCACAGAGGATCGGAAAGGCGGCGCGAGCAGCCATCGAGGACGGTGGCAACGATCTGTTCGTCAGTGTCATTACCGCCTGGGAGATCGCAATCAAACAGTCGCTGGGAAAGCTCGACCTGCCCAAACCAGCGGAAAAATGGTTGCCCGAAGTGCTCCGCCGGACGGGCTTCGAAGTCGCGGACCTGAGCCTTTCCGCAGCATTACGAGTACGCGCCCTCCCCTGGCATCACCGGGATCCATTCGACCGCTTGCTCATCGCGCAAGCTCTCGAGAACGGCCACACTCTCGTGACTCACAACGAAGTTTTTGCCGCGTACGGCGTGCCCGTCCTCATGGCGTGATGGCCGGCTCGTCGTCAATGATGAGGATGCGATGCATTGCCGCGCGGGACCCGGCGGCAATCATAGCGCGTTAGCGCGACGCGCGGATGACGAGCAGCGTCAGATCATCCTCCCGCCGCCCGCCTGTGTGACGCTCAACCGCGTCGACGATCGCACCGGCCACCTCCTGCGCGCAGCATGCGTCGGCCGGCAGCGCGCGCACGACGCCGCACGTGCCGAATTCGCAGCCGTCAGGCGACGCCGATTCGATGACACCGTCGCTGTAGAGGATCAGCGTCTCGCCCGCCGCGAGCGTGCGGGACGTCGATTGCCAACGCGCCGTGGGGAGGATGGCCACCGCGGGACCGGTGGATCCGATCTCCTCCACGCTCCCATCTGTCCGCACGATCAGCGGCGGGCAGTGGCCGGCGTTCACGACGCGCAGCGTGCCGTCGTCGGCCAGCCAGCCGATCACCGCCGTCGCGAAGCGGTTCGCGGGCAGGAGCGGCCGGAGCAGCGTGTGCAGGCGCTGCGTCGTCGTGGCCGGATCGCATCCCGCCGCGGCGCAGGAGGCGAGGCGGTGCTCGAGCTCCTCCTGGATCATGGCCATCACGAGCGCGGCCGGCAGCCCCTTGCCGGCGACGTCGCCGACCGCGAACCACAGCCGGCCGGCCGTGCGGTGGGTGAACCAGAAGTCGCCGGTGAACGTGCGGGCCGGGATGGAGACGGCGTGCACGTCGATGGCCGCCGGCTCCGCGACCGGAGGAGGCGGAAAGAGCGCCGGTTGCATCAGCATCGCGCTCATGCGGCCACCGGCTGGCAGCTCCGGCAGGGCCGGTAGCCGTTCTCGAGGGCATCGTCCGCATCGCGGAACGGGACGCGGTTGCCCTCGCGGATGCGGCGCGCGTCGCGGCAGGTGGGGAAGCAGAAGATGTGCGTGGTGCGCGAGCCGATGTAGCGCACGTGCTCGCGCGCCAGGCGGTCGAGCTCCTCCACGTCCACCCCCTCGGCCGCCAGGAGCTCGCGCTTCCGCTTGCTGCCGAAGGCGTAGTTGCCGATGCCGCCCGCCGAGGGGACGACGCGATGGCAGGGGACGATGAACGGCACGATGTTGCGCGCGATGATGTTCGCCACGGCGCGCACGGCGCGCGGCCGGCCGGCCTGCCGCGCGACCCAGGCGTACGTCCGCACCTGGCCGCGCGGGATGCGGCTCAGGACGCGCAGGACGTCGTGCTCCAGGTCACTGTCGTCTTCGAGGTCGAGGCGCGGATGCTCGACGCCTTCGCCGCCGAGGGCGGCGATGATCTGACGGCGCAGCTTGTCCGGGATCGATCCCGGCTCGAGCACGCGGCAGTAGCGCTTCGCATACGCGGTGCGGAGATCGTCGACCGTTCCCGCGGCGGTGATCATCCGGATGCCGGCCTCGGAGAACGCGACCCACACCGCGCCGCTGTCGGTCTCGACGCGGTCGAACGAGTCGGCGATCTCGTCGCGGCACGAGCGCGGCTGCGGCACGGCCAGCGACTTGACGGCATGCAGGAGATCGGCGACGTCCGAGCGCGACTCGCCGCAGCTGCGGCAGGTCTCGAGGTGCTTCTCGACCGCCGTCTCCTCGATCGGCGGGAGCTCGCCCGTCCGGAGAGCGTCGATCCTGGTGAGAACGGACCTACATTGCATACGCCACCCCCTTCTGTTCCAACGCGTCGCGCAACAGCTTGAGCGACCGGAACACCTTCCCGCGGAGCGCCGCCTCGGTGGACCCGACAGTCCTGGCAATCTCCGCATAAGACATTTCTTCCATGAAGCGCAGGACGATGAGCTCGCGCGCGTCGACCGGCAGGAGGGCCATGGCGCGCCGCAGGAGCTCGACCTCTTCTTTCCGCTCGAGCTCGGAGCCCTCCAGGTGGACGAAGGGTCCGAGGCGGCCGTCGTCGAAGGTCTCGAGGGGCTGCTCGAGCGAGCTGCGCTTGCTGCGCCGCTTGTTCAGCGAGAGGTTGCGGACCGTGCGGAACAGCCACGGACGCAGGGCCAGTGCGGCGCAGCGGGCCTCGTCGTACTGGCGGGTCAGCGCGCGATGGGCGCGCATCATCGCGTCCTGGACGACTTCCTGCGCATCGAAGTCGTTCTGCAGGATGCCGTGCGCGTAGGTAAAGAGCGGCCGCTCGAAGCGGTCGATCAGCCGCTCGAACGCCCCCGGCTGACAGCGATGGACAGCCACGGCGAGGTTGTCCTCGACCGGCTGATTTTGTCCGCTTGCCGTCTCGCCGCCGGTCCACGAGTTCTTCATGATGCTAAGAACACGGGCAGGAGGGGTTTCGTTCGCGGGAGCGCCTACTTGACCGGACTGGTGAACATCACGATCCCGAACAGCACCGCGAACGCGGCGTACACCGCCGCGAGCACCGCCACCTCGGGTGTCATTACGCCACGGGAGAGGCCCTTGCCGAGGGCCAGCGCGCCGGCGACGAAGTGCAGGAAGTTGCCGAGAGCGACGGGGCGGTTGTAGATGCCGCCGATCAGGCTGTCCTTCGCCGACCAGTTGAGGATGGCGAAGCCGAGATAGAGCGCGCCGAGGAGCTGCACGATCAGCGGCAGGACGCCGCCCGTCGCATGGCCGAGAGATCGCAGGACTTCGTCCGGAGCGAAGGTCGCGGCCAGGCCGAGGATCGCCAGCAGCACGGCGCTGGCCGCCATGACGAGTCGTCTCATGAGCGCCCTAGTGCCGCTTCAACTTTGTTGCGCGAGGTCGCACACTCCTGTCATCCCGAGCGTGAGCGAGGGACCTGGGGGAGGGGCGGCACGAAGGTTCTGCTTCGCAGCGCCCACCCGCCCAGGTCCCTCGCTCACGCTCGGGATGACAAACGAGCAACCGATGCTTTCAAAGTTGAAGCGGCACTAGCGTATCGCTTCGCGCAAGTCCTGCACTTGCCGCGCGCGGATGACGGGGTCAGCCGTCAGGTCGTCTGTGAACGTCACGGCTGCGGCGCCGAGAGCCACGCGGGCCTCGTTGATCGCGTTGTGCAGCGCGGTGATGTGCGAGGCGCGGATGGGCTGGCCATTTGCCAGGCCGGGGCCGAGGTTGATCGGGGGGAGGCCGGCCGTGGCGCGCAGGGTGTTCGCGGCCGCAACGATCTCGAGCAGATGCTGCGCCCGGACCGTGATGCCGGACGTCAGCGGGTCATCGGTGAACGAGACGATCATCGCCAGGTCGGTATTGCTCGACGCCACCAGGTGATTGCTGCCGTCGTAGGCCTCCATGCGGAAGGTGTAGACGGTGTTGGCCGGCGCGGAGTACTCCGTATAGGACGGAGAGATCGTATTTGCGATCACCCTCGTCCACTGCCCCGCGCCGATGCGCCGGAAGATCTCGTAGTGTCCGGGCGGCGCGTACAGGTCGAAGAATCCGTACGCATAGATGTTCTGCTGCGGGGTGGCGCGCACGTCGACGGGGAACCCATTGGCAGACAAGACGGCAAACGCCTGCGGCGCCGATCGCGCGGGCTCGAAGCTGGCGTCTCCGTCGTAGGCGATATAGAGATAGTGCGTGCCCACCGGCAATACAGGGACCGTGACGTCCACTCTGGACGGGTTGCAGCAGCCGCCGCCGGCGAAGACGGTGGCCAGCCGCGTCGCGCCCTCATAGAGGTGGATGTTGCCGATAGGAGTCCCTCCGGACGGAATGCCGGTCAGGGTCACCCTCCTCGTGATCAGCTGGCCAAGCTGAGGGAGGCGCCGAAGAACTCGATCTGGACCCGAGCCTTCTTCACGACCTGCGTGACGATGTTCGAGACGCTCGGCGGCTGGGTGTCCGTCCCCTCGAACTTTGCGTAGTAGGTGTGGGTGCCGACCGGAACGTAACGAATGTTCCAGTCTGACCTTGGACCGCCCTGCGCATATGGCCATCGAATGCCGTCGTCCGTGTAGAGCCAAAGCGTGCCGGCGAGAGAGCCGGGCAACGGGGAAGTGACCTGGGCGGTGATCGTTCTGGGAGGGCGGGAACGGGAGGTTCGAGATGACCGGGTCGGCGAAGGTACCGTCGCCCCTGGACGCAAGAAAGGCCAGAGTGCTCAGGCCGGTGTCGGCAACGATCAGGTCCACCTTATTGTCGCCATTGGCATCCGCCACGGCGAAGTCGGTGATGTGGTTTCCCGTGTACACAGTGGCCGGCGCGCCCAATGTGCCATCCGGCTGCGTGAGCGAGAGCAGGATGTAATCGTAATTGCTGCGCACGGCCACGTCCGGCCGCCCGTCACGATTGAAGTCGCCTGTGTGGACGGTCCTCGCGGCGCTGACCGGGACAGTGCTCGTCTGTATCCATTCCGGGATATGGGCATGCGCACGGAAGGCGGCGACGGCAATGGCGACCGCCGCAATGAGACGCAGCGCTTTCATGGGAACGAGGACATTCTACTTCACATAAATTTTGACCGAGTCCCGGTTCCCCTCGGCATCGACGGCCGTCACCACGTGGCGGCCGGGCTGGAGGGGCCATTCCACCGCGTGGTCGGGGGCGGCGGTGCCGATGCGTTTCTCGTCGACGTGCCACGTCAGCGGGGTGCGGCTGGTGGCGCGGAGGAAGACGGCCTGGTACTCGCGGCGCAGCGTCGGGTCGATCAGGTACGTCGCGCCGTTCGGCGGGCTGGTCACGCGCAGGCGCGTCGCGTGAAGGGTGGGCGGGGGCGGGACGGGGAACGACTTCGCCGCCCAGGCCCGGTACTCGGGCGGCCAGTCGGTCCAGCCGTCGTGATGCCAGGAGCAGAACTGCACCGGCGCGCCGGCCGGCACCCACTCCTCACCTACTGTCGAACACGACGGCGAAGGGCGAAGGCCTGACACCAGACAGATCGAGCGCCGCTCGAGGGTGGGCGGGCGGTCGGCGATCGGCGCTTCGGAGCGGCGCGAGGCGGCGAGCATCACGGCGTGGAAGATCGGGCCCGCGCCGGTGACGCCGCTCGAGTTGCGCAGCTCCTCGCGGTCGAAGTTACCCACCCATACGCCGACTGTGACGTCGCGCGTGTAGCCGATCGTCCAGTTGTCGCGATACGCCTGCGAGGTGCCGGTCTTCACGGCGACGGGGAACGGGAAGTCGAGGCTGCCGCCGGAGCCGAAGATGAACTCGCGCGCGTCGGGGTCGGAGAGGATGTCCGTGATCCAGAAGGCGGTGCGGGGGGAGAGGAGGTGTCGGGTGTCGGGTGTCGGGTGTCGGCGGAGCATCGTCGGCTGGATGTAGGTGCCGCCGCGGGCGAAGACGGAGTAGGCCGCCACTAACTGGTCCAATCGCACCTCGGCGTCGCCGAGGGTGAGGCCGAGGCCGTAGTAGTCGGCGGTCTTGTCGAGGTCGCGGAAGCCGAGGTCGCGGAGGAGGCGGAGCAGCGACGGGGCGCCGAGGCGGGAGAGGAGGGCGACGGCGGGAACGTTCTCCGAGCCGGCCAGCGCGGCGCGCGCGCGGAGCGGGCCGCGGAAGCGGCCGTCGTAGTTGCGCGGCGAGTAGACGATGCCTTCCTGCGCGGTGGGAAAGTGCGACTCGACGTCGGGCAGCACCGTGGCCGGCGTGAAGCCGTTCTCGAAGGCGAGGGCGTAGGTGAACGGCTTGAGCGTCGAGCCGGGCTGGCGCAGCGCGACGACGCCGTCGATCGCGCCGCCGAAGTCGGTCCCGAAGTAGTCGCCCGAGCCCTCCCATGCCAGCCACTCGCCGCTCGCGTTGTCGAGCACCGCGACGGCGACGCTGTGCGCGCCGTGCGCAAGGAGGGTCTCGCGCTGCGCGGCGATGATGCCCTGCACCTGGCGCTGCAGGTGGGCGTCGAGCGTGGTGTGGATGTAGGGCGGGTTCTCTAACCCGCCCCGGGCGGACTGGAGAGTCCGCCCCACGTTCTCGATGAAGTGCTGCGCGATGAGCGAGCGGTCGCCGCGATCGAATCGCAGCCGCTCGGCGACGGCCGTCGCGCGCTCGGCTTGGGTCAGCGTCATGAGCTGCAGGATGCGGCGCTGCCGCGCGACGGCGGCGCGCTGGTCGCGCAAGGGATTGAACGCGGTGGGGCGCTGCGGCAGCGAAGCGAGGAAGGCCGCCTGGGCGACGGTGAGGTCTTCCGGACGGCACCCGAAGTAGCGGCGGCTCGCGCGGGCGATGCCGTGCGTCTGGTTGCCGTACGGCGCGAGGTTGAGATAGAGGGCGAGGATCTCGCGCTTCGTGAGCCGCCGCTCGAGGCGGAGGGCGATGACCGCCTCGTGGAGCTTCGCGCCGAGGGTGCGGCGAGGGTTGTCGAGGAGGAGCTTGGCGACCTGCTGGGTGATGGTCGAGCCGCCCTCGACGAAGCGCATCGCGCGGGCGTCGTGGATCGCGGCGCGGGCGATGGAAAGCGGGTCAACGCCGGGGTGACGGAAGAAGCGGCGGTCCTCGGCGGCGGTCGTCGCGTTCACGACGTTCGGGGGGAGCTGGGAGGCGGTCAGCCACTCGGCGCGGGTGCCGGTGGAGGAGAGAGGCTCGTAGAGGAGCTCGCCGTTGCGGTCGAGGATGGTCATGGAGGTGTGGGCGGAGGGGTCAATAGGCGGGATGGGACCGCCTAGGAGCCAGAGGAGAAAGAGCAACCCGCCGCCGAGGACGGCGGCGGTCCGGCCGGCGAGACGCCGGCGCGCCATGGAGAACCTCAAGGTTTGACCTCCACGATGTCGGTCGCTGTGCGGCCGAAGACTTCGGGCTCGTACATCTCTTCGGCGTGCAGCGGGGCGGTCAGGAACTTGCCGGCGGTCGTGGCGCGCAGGAGGTACGTGAACTCGTGGTTGCCCTCGCTGAGGCGGGTGGCGAACAGGTTCACCCGGTCGTCGTGGCGCTCGATGTAGTCGAAGCCGTTGCGCTCCCACCAGGCCCACGTGTCCTCATCGCTCGTCTGCTTGTCGTTCTGCGCGGCGATGTCGCTGGCCGTCGTGGCGAACCATGACTCCACCGGCTCCGTGCCGGCAGGGATCGGATCGGTGACGGCGACGAAGCGCCGCTCCTTCGTGTTGCGGATGCGGATCGTGACCTTGATCAGATCGCCGGCGTTGAACGTCGTGGCCGGCGCCTTCGCGTTCTGCACCATGTACGAGCGCTGCACGCTGATGCCCTGGTCCATCGAGTCCTTGATCACGTCGGTCCGCGCGTAGCGGAGGCGCATCAGGTAGAAGAGCGTCCCCGCCGCGCCCTCGCGCGTGAAGGTCACCGGCACCTGCGTCCCCGCCGCCCCCTTCGCCAGGACGTCGCGCATGGAGAAGTCGTGCTTCTGCGACTGCGTCGAGCGGCCCTTGAACGGATCGCGCGCCACGGCGTCGTTGCCCATGGCCACCACGGCCGTGAAGTCCGGCGTCTCCGACTCGTACTTGCGGTAGTAGTCGATGAGCGACTCCATGGCCCAGGCGTTCTCCTGCGTGTTGCCCCACCGCCCCTCTTTCCGCACCTGCATCAGCCAGCGGACCATGCGCTTCACAATCGCTTCGTCAGTCCCGCCGCGCACGAGCGTGCCGAGGACGATGGCGGTCGAGCGGACGTTCGAATTCCAGAAGTAGAGGAGATACGGATCCTTGAGCTCCTCGACGTGCGCCGACCCGCCCTCCGGGAGGATGGCGTTCGAGATGCGGCGCTTCAGGTCGTCCAGGCGCGGCCCCTTCTCCCCCTTCATCATCATCGCGTCGGCCAGCCAGGCCAGGCCGAAGACCGGCATGCGGTCCGCGTACGTGACGAGGCGGTTGATGTGGCTGTCCTCGTTGCGGCCGCCCTCGACCAGCGTGCGGATGGCGAAGCTCTGCCACGCCGTGTACGCCGGCCACCACCCTTCGTTCGCCGGCCGCGGCTTGGCCAGCTCAGTCTCCATATATGTATAGGCGGCGCCGAGCACCCCGCCGTCGACGGTGTAGCCGAGCTTCTTGCCCTGATGCATCACGTGCAGCACCCAGGCGGTGAGATACGGCGAGGTCATCGTGCAGTCGCCTGCCCAGAACGTGAAGCCTCCGTCCGAGCACTGGAACTTGGACAGCTGGTTGATGGTCGTCTGCGCGATGCGCCTGCCGCCCTTCGGATCGATGCCTTCGAGATGGAAGACTTCGCCGAGGTCGGAGGTGAGCATGAGAGCGAGCGCGCCGGAGGAGCGCTGCTCCGCGCAGCCGTACGGATACTGCACGAGATAGTTGGCCCCTTCGTTGAGGCCGACCATGGCCGTCGACGCGGTCTCGACGTACAGCCCGCCGTAGCCCGGCACGACGCCGCCCGGGATCTCGAGCGTCTCCTTGGCCTGCGCCTTCGTGTCGCCGTACGCGGCGAACGTCTCCGGCGTGGTCTGGACGCGCACCGGGATCACGTCCTCGAATGCGTCGCTCTCGCCGGACATGTTGACGGTCATCTGCACGCGCGCGGTGCCCACCGACTTCGCCCTGGCGTTGAAGCGCACCTCGGCCGTGCCGCCCGCAGCGACGTCGGCCTTGCCGGTCGTGTCGCCGGTGAACTCGATGATGTCCGGATCGAGACTCTTGATGGTGACCGTGGCTGTCCCCTTCGCCTTCAGCTGGCTGTGCACGACGCCGCCGAAGTACGCGGTATCGCCGGCCGAGAGGAAGCGGGGGAACGTCGGCGTGAGGAGGACCGGCTTGTTGATGCGGATCTCGTTCTGGCCGAAGCCGAAGCGCGACGACTTGTCGGCCGCGACGGCCATGATGCGGTACGTGGTCAGCGACTCGGGCAGCGTGACGTCCGCATGCGCGCGGCCGTTCTTGTCCGTCGCCACGGAGCCCAACCAGAACGCCAGCACGCGGAAGTCCTTGCGGATCATGCCCGGGCCGGCGTCGGCGCCGCCGCCGCCACCCTCGTCGGCCCCCTTCGGCGTGATGACGCGGCGGCTGACGATCTTCTCGCGCGAGTCTTCGTTCGCCACCTGCAGCGCCTTGTGGAGGTAGATCGACTCCAGGACGTCCGGCGTCTCGTATCCGGTCAGCGACAGCACGCCGTAGTCGACGGCCCACAGCGTCACCTCGGCGCGCGACGGCTTGGCCTGCGCGTCGCGCACGGTGACGTCGATCTTCGCCTTGGAGGCGGGGCGGAACTCGGCGCGGTCCGACTTCACGTCGACCTTCAGCCGCTTCGCGGCGTCCTCCACGAGGAGCTCGGCGTAGCCGAGGCGGAACGCCGGCTTGCCTGGATCGGACTCGTCGCCGGTCGCATCCTGGTGATCGGTCGCCGTCTTCGAGACGTTCGTGCGGCCCTTCACGAGGAGCACGGAGACGAAGACGTTCGGGATGTCCTTCTCGGTGATCGGTACGGAGACCGTCTGCTGGGTCGATGTGAGCTCGAACGGCTTGGACGTCCGCACGCCTTCGCGCTCGGTGGTGAGCAGCGCGGTGGCATGCTCCCACGGCGACTTGATGAGGATGCGCGCCGTCTCGCCCGGCCGATACGTCTTCTTCTCCGGCACGAGATCGATGCGGTTGTGGTCATAGCGCATCCAGGAGGTGTAGCCGGCGCCGATGGCATAGAAGTCGACGACGGTCGACGTCGTGTGGCCGGCCGCGTCGCGGGCGGTCGCCTTCAGCTCGTACTCGCCGCCCCCCTTGCCAATCGGGACGTGGACCGGCACGGGCTGGGTCTGCGTGGTGACGGTCCAGGAGCCGGCCGGCTCGAGCTTGCGCGTGCTGTCCCAATCGTAGAACTCCTCCCCCTCGGCCGAGCGCGAGCTGACGTACTGCACCTTGCTCAGCTCGAGCTTGACCTGGACGCCGGCCGTCGCCGCGCCGGCTAGCGAGGCGGCAATGATCTGCGTGTCGAAGCCCTTGTCGCTGTCGGCGAAGAACGGAGGCGAGGCGAGGCCGACGTACCACGGCGCCGGATCGACGCGGAAGGAGGCGCGGTTGGCGATCTTCTGCCGCGAGACGTCCGTCACCTCGCCCTCCAGCGTGTACGAGTACGGCCAGCCCTCGTCGAGCTTCGTCGGGAGAGAGAGCTTCAGCTCGCCGGAGGTGTTGAGCTTCTGCTCCTTCGAGGAGACGTCTTGCGGGCCGCGCGGCAGCGACTCGTTGTACCCGAGGAACGTCCACTGCCCTTCCTGGAACTTCTCGCTGATCTTCGAGGGAACGTCGAAGAGCGCCGTCTTGGTGTACTTCCAGCGCACGGGGCGCGATGACATCGGCGAGCCGAAGAGGTAGCGGCCGGTGATCTTGCCGTCGAGCTTCGTGCCGGCGACGGACGACGGCGCGCCGAGCGTCACGTCGACGCGGAACTCGGGACGGCGGTACGCAGCGACGAGGAAGTCGCCGTTGAGGTTGAGGCGCTGCCCTTCGACCTCGGCCCGCACCATGTAGTAGCCGAGCGGCGCATCCTCGGGGATGTGCAGCGTCCACTCCGCGCTGCTCCACTCGCCGAGGGTCACCGTGCGCTTGTCCACGTCCTTGTCGTGGCTGTCGCGCACGAGGATGTCGAGCTTCGTGCCGGGCGGGAGGAGCTTCATGCCGTCCGGCGTGTCGCTGCGGAGGACGGCCTTGAAGTGCACCTCCTCGCCGAGCTTGTAGACGCCGCGATCGGTGAAGACGGTGCCGCGCAGGAGCGGCGAGGCCTCGGTCAGGGTGAAGGAGGTGTTGAACTCCCACGGCGCGATGCCGTCGTTCCAGTCGCTGACGACGTAGGCGACGTCGCCGTCCTTCTCGGCCGTGACGATGAACTTGATGCGGCTGAGGTCTTCCCAGTACGACTCGTACTCTTCGTTATTGGTCTTGGTCTTGTCGCGCCGCAGGTCGGTGTTCGGCGCGATGGCGATGCCTTTCGCGTCGGTGGTGCCGCTCCAGAAGACGGCGTTGTCGCGGGTGCGGATCGAGACCTTCGCCCCCTCGACCGGCTGCGCGTTGTCGAGGCGCGTGACCATGATCAGCGTGTTCTGCGGCGAGTCCTTGACCGAGATGCCGAGGTTCGTGGCCTGGACGAGCGTGGCGCGCGTGGCCTGCTCGGTGTAGCGGCCGGAGTTGGGGATCGGCTCCCCTTCCTCCACCGCCACCCAGGCCAGGCCGTGGTTGTCCGCGCCGACGACCGGCTTGAGGTTGATGCCGAAGGACTGGATCTTATCCGTGGCCGGATTGAGCTTGCGCTCGACCGGCTGGCTGTTCGGCGCGACGTTGTAGCCCTTCTCCTCGAACAGGAGCGAGGTCGGCATCAGCTGCTCGATGGTGAGCGGCGCGAGCCACTGTTTGATCGTGCGGAAGTTGCGCGCGTGGAACGGGAGGAGCGGCCCGCCGCTCGACTCCCACACGCCGTGGCCGTCGCCGAAGCTGGTGAAGGCCGACTTGTGCCAGTACTGGATGACGGCCATCCAGGTGTAGCCGAGCTTCTGGCCGTCGATGGTCTCCAGCGAGGGATCGATGCGCACGGCGTAGTTGTGCGCGGGGAGGACGGAGTAGCCGAGGTCGTCGAGGGAGAAGCTGGTCACGGCGTCGTCGCCTTCGCGCTTGGCGACCTCGCCGGGCTTGACCGGCGTCTCGTGCGCGGGATCGGTGATGTCGACCACGCTCACGGCCTTGCGCAGGTCCTCGAAGTGGACGCCCGCCTGCGAGCGGAGGTCGATCCAGACGCGCGTCTCGGGATCGCACTTCTCGACGCAGCCGATGTTGCCGATGAAGAAGGTCGGCGCGAGCTGGACGACGTACTGCTGAACCGTACCAGTCCGTACCGTTGTGCCTTGGGCGAGCTCGCTGTCGAGGAAGACCTGCAGATGGGTGTCGGGCAGGATGCCGGGCTTGGTCTCGATGACGACCAGGTCCTTGCCGGGCTTGATGCGCTCCTTGTCCCACTCCTTCGTGAGGAAGGAGAGAACGAGCTGGCCGCCCGTCGAGGCGACCTGCTGGGCCTTGGCGACCTTCGCGTCGAATGCGGCGAGCGCCTGCGGCTCGAGCTTCTGGAGGCGCTCCTTTCCGGCATCGGGAATGGCCGGCGCGTCGAACGAGTGGACGTCGGTTTTGAGCTGGAGGTGCTGGATGATCGTGTCGGGATCGACCGGCTGGTTGAAGCGGAGGCCGATGACGACGCCGGTATTCACCCCACCCTTGCGGTACCAGTCGACGGACTTGAGGCGGACGGTGGGGGTGATGAAGGAGAAGGTGTAGGGCTGATCGAGCGTCTTGCCGGCGACGGACTTGGCGGATGCGTCGATGGTGACGTCGTACTTGGTGGCGAACGGCAGAGGCTTCCTGGGGTCGGGCGTGAAGATGAGGGTGGTCGTGCCCGACCAGCGGAACGAGCCCGGCACCGCCGGCGCGATGTGAAACCAGGGAGGGGTGACGTCCTTGGGGATCTTCCCGACGACGACCATCGGCTCGGAGAAGACGACCCTGATCTCATTGGCCTCGGCGAGGTTGGCCACCTCCCCGATCGGCCCGGCTTTGATGATGGTGAGCTTGTCGTCTCCGCGCACGGCGACGGCGAGCAGAACAATGGCGGCGAAGGCTGCGAAACGCTTCATAGGCCACAAGTTTAATGACCCACTGCGGAGCCCGCGAGGAAAGATCGTGGCGAAAAGGAGGCAGGGGGACTTCTCTTCGGCAGCGGAATGAGGGCTCGAAGGTTGTTTTGAACCTTCCGAAGGTTCCGGGAACCTTCCAAAAGGTTTCGGGAACCTCCTGATAGGTTCCGGGAACCTTCAGAAGGTACAATGGAACCTTCAAAGGCACGATTTCGAGGGAGGAAGCCTCTCATGCCAGCGAAAGAGCCCTACACGGAAGCGGCACTCCGCCTCATTCAGCGCCTGCGGGCCATGCAGCGGGAGATCGACGAATTCGCTTTGCCTTCGACCGCTACGGGCCGCTATTCGCGGCCGTCAGGGCCGGCGCGATACCCGGACGCCTTCTTTGCAGGGCTTGCGGTCGCGCTGGAGGCCTCGTCCCGCTTTGCGTCCGCGATCGAGGAGGCCGGAGTCCAGCTCACGGCGGCCGACATCCGCGACATGCTGCTCTACGACGAGGCGTACCTGCCCGTCGCGGAAGAGGCGGAGCGCTTCGCCCGCGGCATCCGTTACACGATCAATCTACGCCGGGAGAAGATCGGCCGTCTCGCCGCACGCGCCTACGCCGTGGCCAAAGCCCTGAACCTGCTGACCGACGCCGAGGTCTCCCAACCCGTCCCGGAGGTGGAGGCCATGAAGCGCGCCTTCGGCCGGCGACGGAGGAAGGCGGCGGCTCCGATTGGCGAGAGTGAAGAGGAACAGTAGAGTCGCGAACGACCGACCATGGAACGCCGGCCTCCGGCCGGCCGATCACGCCGCCGTCTCGGCGGCACCGGCGAGACGCCGGTGTATCCGGCCGGCGAGACGCCAGCGCGCCACCTTGTGCAGAGGGGAATTTCAGATCTCTGTCCCTCCAGTACAGCATACGAAGGGACTGATATGAAAATCGTTCAGCGGACCATCACCGAGCCCACCTCCTCCCCTTCCCTCCGTCCGTTTACCAACGTTCCGGTCAACGCGGAATTCATTTGCGTCGACGGCGACAAGCTGATCTCCATGGAGGACCCCGGGGCGCTCCAGACGCAATCGACCGGCATCACCCTCGTCCTGGTCGGCGACGAATGCAACACCGCCTCTCATTCCGAATACCTCGGCATCGTCACGTTCTCCAACAAGCGCCGGTACTACGCCTTCCGGTAGGGTAGGGACTTTCCGATCCTGGTCACTCCTCCTGCGAGTGCATCCTGAACCGGAGGCAGTGGATTTCGCGATCATCACCGCGCTGGAAGAGGAGCGCGACGCGGTGCTCGCGAAGCTCGATTCCTATCGCAAGCTCGAAAAGGACGGCCTCGACACGCACACGTATTACGAGGCCACGGTGGCGAGCTATCGCGTCATCGTCACCTCCCAGGCCGGCATGGGACCGATCATGGCGGCGCAGAAAGCGCAGGCCGTCGTGGCGCGCTGGCATCCCCGCCACGTGCTGCTGGTCGGGATCGCCTGCGGGCTCCCCAAGAAGACGAATCTGGGCGACGTCCTCGTCTCCACGCAGATCGCCGACTACGTGCTGGGCAAGGTCTCGACCGGGAAACCGCGCGAGATCCGCTGGGTGGTCCACCCGGCCGGCGCGAACCTGCTCGACACGGCGCTGAATCTCGCCCCGCATGAGTGGATGGATCTGATCGCCGTGCCGCGGCCCGGTGAAGGGCAGCCGGCGCGGCACGCCAACGTGATCGCGTCCGGCGGCGACGTCGTCGCGAGCGCGAAGCTCATTCAGTCGTGGAAGCGGCAGTGGACGAAGCTCATCGGCATCGAGATGGAGGCGGGCGGCTTGGCCAGCGGCCTGATGAACACGCCGGACCGTCCCGAGTTCCTCATGATCAAAGGGGTCTCGGATCACGGCGAGGGGAAGGAGTCGGTCGAGCAGTGGAGGCCGTACGCCTCCGACGTCGCCGCGTCGTTCGCCCTGGCCGTGATTCGCGCGGGAGTCGGACCGGCGGTGCGCCGGAAGCGGCGATCGATTCTGTTCGCCGTCGCGGTGGTCTGCGTTGCGCTGGCGGCCGTGGCCGCAACGGCCTGGCTGCGCGATCGGCGAGCGGCGGAAGTGAGCGGGCTCGTGACGCGCGGCGTGGTCGCCCTCAAGAACGGCGAGAACGACGACGCGCGCCGCTCCTTCGACGCCGCATTGCAGCTCGATCCGGACAACGCGATCGCGCTCATCAATCTCGCGACGCTCGACCTGCGCGAGGGTCGGCTCGCCGACGCGGTGGCGCACGCCGAGGGGGCGGTGAAAAGCGCGCCGAACGTCGCGCTGTATCGCTACAATCTGGCCCGCGTGCGGGTGCAGAACGGGCAGCTGGTAGACGCGCTGTCCGTCCTCGACCGCGCGATTGCTCTCGATCCAGCCAATGCCGCCGCCTACAACGAGATGGGCAACGTCTACCTGGCGTTGAAGCGGCCGGCCGATGCGCGAAGGGTCCTGACCGCGGGCCTACGCGCCGACGCAACGTTTCCCCAGCTGTGGAAGAACCTCGCGCGCGCCGCGCTCGACGAGGGCAAGCCGGCCGAGGCGCTGCAGCTGCTCGCCAAGGCAGCCTATCCGGCCGCCGATTGGCGCGGCCGCGCCGAGGCTGCGTACTGGACGGCGGTGGCGGACGCGGAGCTGCAACGCCGCGATGACTCATGCGCTCAACTGCGCGAATTCCGCAGCCTGGACCGCGATCGGTTGACCGAGGTCGCGCTCGACGCGGAGCGGCTCGCGCAAGGCCAGGGGTGCGCGCCATGATCGCAACGCTCGCGCTCGTGACGGCGCTCGCCACGAGGGTCGAGGGCACCGTCACGGTATCGCCCGGCGTCCGCGTGCTGAAGGCGCGCGAGCAGGTGCGGGACGGCGAGACGGTCCGCATCCCGAAAGGATCACGCGTGGTCCTGCTCTGCTCGACCGATCGGTGGGTGAGCATCGCCGGTCCGCGCGAGTGGCTCCTCAGCGAGAAGGCGTGCGAGCAGGGGACTGCGGTGACGCCGGGTGCGTATCGCGAGCTCGCTGCCGAGGGCGGACGCATTCGGGCGGTGGGCGCCGGTGTCGCGATCGAGATCGAGACGCGGACAGACGACGAGGCGGCGCTCGTTCCGATCCTGCTGGTGCCGCGCAATACCGCCGTCGTCGATCCGCGGCCGGCGGTCTCGTGGACCCGCATTCCGCGCGCGACGGAGTACGCGATCGAGTGGCTGGGCGGCCACGCCTCGACGACGCGCATCGCAGCGGAGGACGCGCACTGCAGCGGCGACGTCTGCACCGCGCCGTACCCGGCCGGCCGCGAGCCGCTGGCAACGGGCAAACCGGCTTTCGTCACCGTCGCGTGCCGGATCGGCATCGCATCGCCGTGGCGGCGGGAAAAAGAGGCGGGCGAAGTTCGCCTGCTCGCGCCGGACGCGCAGGAGAGCCTGCGCAAGCGCCTGGAGGCGATCGAAGCGCTGCCCGCGGATGCGGACTGGCGAAATCTTCTCGTCGCCGGCGCCTACGCGGACAGCGGAGTGCTGCACGAGGCATGGCAGCGCTACACGAAATCGACCACACCGGCGGCGTGGGTCACGGCGGGCGACCTCGCGGCGGAAATGGATTTGCCGGCGCTGGCCCTCCGCGAATACGCGCGTGCGTCGGATGCGAAGTCGCCTCCCGCCGTGCGCGCGGCAGCCGCGCTCGGCCACGGAAGGCTGGCGCTCGCGCGCCGCCGTTATGAAGACGCGCGGGCGCAGTTCGAGCTCGCCAGGAATGGTTTCGCCTCGCTCCATCTCGCCGACGAAGAGTCCGCAGCGCGCGCCGGCCTGGAGCAGGCGATGCGCATGCTCGAACGGAGATCGCAATGAATCGTTTCCCGGCCATGCTCACCCTGATGCTCGTCTGTGCCGCCCCGCTGGCGGCCGATACGACGGCGGAGCTCCTCCGGAAGGGCGAGTCGAACCTCAGCCTCGGCAATCTCGCCACCGCCGACCAGGCCTTTCGGGACGCGCTGCACGCGGCGTTGAAGGCGAAGGATCGGAAGAGCGAAGCGGCGGCGCGGAACGGAATCGCGCGCGTCTTCCCCGGAAACCGGTGGGAGGCGCTGGCCGACCTTCAGCTGGCCCTGGCCATCCATCGCGATCTGAAGGATGCGAAGGGGGAAGCATCGGATCTCGCGCGCCTGGGCGAGATCGACCTGCTCCACGGCTATCTCGTGAAAGCGATCGGGCCGCTGACCGAGGCCGCCGCCATCCAGCAGCGCCTCGGCCTCGTGGAGGAGCGCGCGGCAACGCTGGAGAACCTCGGCGTCGTGCTGCAGAGCACCGGCGCCTACGAAGAGGCGGCAACGCAGCTGGCCACTGCGGTGGAGCTCCGCCGCAAGGCGCCCGTCCCGACGTTCGAGCTCGTGCGAACGGAAGTCCGCCTGGCCACGCTGCAGGCGCTCCTCGGCCTGGATGAATCCGCAGCCGAGCATCTGCAGGCGGCGAAGGAGACGATCCAGAAGTTTCGGGCGCGGTTTCCGGAGAAGAAGTGGAACGCGATGCGCGAGGCGTGGGCCAAACACGGCCAGGACTTCATGAAGGGAATGGGCACGATGGGCGCCAACCTCGGCGAGGCGATGGCCAACGGCACGATGGACATGCCCACCGACGACGTCGAGCTGCTCGACCTCGTGGGGCCGGAGATCGAGCTCCTGGGGCAGGGAAAGGGTCTCCCGGACGAGGCGCCGAAGTTTCCGGATCGGACGACGGACTTCTTCGCCACGGACCAGGACGAGGGCCGCGCGGCGGAAGAAGCGCGCTCCGAATGGCAGCACTTTCTGGAGCAGCATGCCGAGGACCTGGAGTCGCAGACCGATCCCGTCGCCTGGCTCGTCGACGAGGTCATCGACTTCAACGAACGGATGCAGAAGCACTACGACTTCGATCTGCCCACAGACGCCACTCTGAACAAGGAAGCGCAGGACCTCAACCGGTTTCTCCGCGAGCAGCACGTCAAGGGCTCGGTGACGAGGCAGATGATCACCAGCCGCAGGGCAACGCGGGTCAGTCAGGTCGCGGCGAGCGAGCCGGCCAAACTGTCGAGACGGATGACGGCGGCGGGCTTCATCGCCATGACCAATCAGATCGTGCGGTGGATGCTCCAGCAGATGGAGGACATTCGAAAGGATCTCGCGCGGCAGTCCTCCGCGGCGGACGTGGTCTTCGCGGAAGCGATCTGGGCGGCGCAGCCCTGCCAGATGCAGATCGAGAGCGATCTGCAGCACATCCACCAGCTGATGGGAAATGCGAGCCAGGCGAAGGCCTCGAACCAGATCGCCTGGAAGATGCTGGACGATCAGAACGCGCAGTTCTCGAAGGTCCTCCAGATCGATGCGGCAACCGGAGTGGACGAGCAGTGGCGCGCGGCACGCTCGCTCGGTCTGCCCATCCCGCCGGTTTTCACGAATCCCTGTGACGGTGTGATGACGAGCGCGAAGACGACGCTGTGGGAAGCCGACGTGGCCGCCGCGCAGGGGAAGGTCGATGACGCGATCCGCCGCTACAACGCAGCGGCAGGTGGCGGTCCGGCCATGAGCGCCGCGGCTTTGACGCGCATCGCCGGCCTCCTCGACCGGAAGGGCGACAAGCCTAAGGCGATCGAGGCCTACCGCAAGGCGATCGACGCGGTGGAGGCCGTCCAGGGACGGCTGCGGCTCGATGACCTCGTGGCCTCGTGGGCCGGGCAGCAGGCGCCGTTGTATGCGCGCGCCATCAGCCTGCTGCAGGAGAGCGGCCGGCAGGAGCTCGCGTTCGACTATGCGGAGCGCGCGCGGGCCCGGGCGTTCCTCAATCAGATCGGCAATCGGCGCCTGCCGCCCGCAGTCAACCCGCAACTGGCGGCGGAGCTCCAGGACGTCCGCGGCCAGCTCATCGCGCTGGAGAGCTCGGCGCCGCCGGCCGCGCCGATGCCGATGATGCCGCTGCCGGCTGCGCCGGCCGGGATGGCGGACCCCCGCGCGGCGGAACGGGAACAGCTGCGGAAGCGCTACACGGCGCTGTTGGGGCGCCTGGCCCAGACCAATCCGGCCTATCTCTCGCTGGTGCAGGTGGAGACGGTGAGCCTCTCGAAGCTGCAGCGGGAGGTGCTGCCGGCCGACACCACGCTCATCGAGTACTTCGTCCTCGATGACCGCACGATCGCCTGGGTGATCGATCGGGAGAAGGTGCGCAGCGCGGAGCTGAAGATCGGCGCCGAGCAGCTGAACGAGCGCGTCGCCTACTTCCGCAATCTCATCACCAGGCGCAAACCGGAGGCGGCGAGTACGGCAGCCGAGCTGTATGCGGTCCTCTTCGCGCCGCTGAAGCCGCTCGTCCGCAACCGGAACCTGATCATCGTTCCCCACGCGTCGCTGCATTACCTGCCGTTCGCCGCGCTGCGAAACGACGCGCAGAAGCGGTATCTGATCGAGGATTACGCGATCAGCGTCGCGCCGAGCGCGAGCGCTCTGCGCTTCATGAAGTCGTCGGGCAAGCGCGCATCGTCGCTGCTCGTCCTCGGCGATCCGGACCGCACGTTGCCGCACGCCGAGGAGGAAGCGCGCGCCGTGGCGAAGATGTACGGCGCCTCCGCATACCTCGGCAAGGACGCCACCGAGAGCCGGCTCCGCAGCGACGCTCCCCGGGCCGGCGTCCTGCACGTGGCCGCGCATGCTCACTACGACGAGCTGCGGCCGCTCTTCTCGCGCCTCGACCTCGCGCCGTCCGGCGACGCCGAGTCGGACGACGGCAGGTTGTACGGATACGAGATCTACGATCTCGACCTCGGCAAGACGCGGCTGGCCGTGCTCTCCGCCTGCGAGACCGCTCTCGGCCCGCGCAGCAACGGCGACGACGTCGTCGCCCTCACCCGCGCGTTCCTGGCCGCCGGCGCGCCGGCGGTCGTGACCACGCTCTGGTCGGTCGACGACGCATCGACGGCGGGCCTGGTCGTGAAGTTCTACGAGCGCATGCGCAGCGGATCCCCTCCCGCCCGCGCCCTGCAGGAAGCGCAGGTGAGCATGCTCGATCACGACCCGGATGACTGGTCGGCATTCGTGCTCACGGGCGACGGGCGGTGAGCCATCGCACCGCGAACGCCACCGCGATCGACTCGAACGGCACGATCGGCGCGCGGAAGCGGATGCTCAGGAAGTTCGCCTCGGGGCCGGCGGAGAGCGCGAGGAAGTAGGCGATCATCGCGCCGCAGAGGAGGGCCAGCGCGCGATCGGCGCGCCACAGCGCGGCAAGGCCGGCGATCGCGGCAATGACGAGCAGCACGCGCAGGAGAAGCAGCTGCCCGAGGAGCAGCTCGCCTTCCGGATGGCCGAGGCGCAGGGAGAGGTCGGGGGCGGGATCGAACAGCAGGTGCAGATCTCCGTTGATCGCGCTGCGCGCGAAGGCCAGCGGATGCGCGGCGATGATGGCGCGCGCGTCGGCGCGCTTTCCCCGCATCGCGTACTGGATGGCGAAGAAGCGCCGCTGATAGGCGCTCTCGTCGAGGCCGACGACGAAGCCCGGCAGCTCGCTCATGGCCAGCGTCCCTGCCGCGCGCCAGTAGAGCATGTTCGCGTCGGCGACCGTGCTCACGTTGGCCACTCCGGCCACGCGGTAGTTCCGCACCGCCCAGAGCGAGGGCACGATCAGCGCCGGAAACGCGAACGAGAGAGCGACGATCGCCCGTGAGCGCATGGCGGCGATCGCGATCAGCGGCAGCGCCACAATGATCGCGATCGGCCGCACGAGCGGAGCGAATCCGATGAGGAGACCCGCCGCCGCGGCGATCGTCGGCGATCCGCGCCGCATCGCGATCAGCAGCGCCAGGGCGCCCGCCTGCATGACGAATACGAACAGCGCCTCCGTCATCAGCAGGGTGGCCGAGGCGAGCAACGCCGTGTCGAAGCCGATCAGCGCCAGCGCCATCATCGCCGCGACGGGCCGGTCGCGCAGGAACCAGGCGGTCATCGCCGCCGTCGCCACGATCATCGCGTGCTGGATGATGGCGATCGCGTTCGGATGCAGCCCCGCCGCCGCGACCAGCAGCGGATAGCCCGGCGTGCGGAATGTCTCCGGCGTCCCCTCTGCGTTGAGGAAGCCTCGCCCCTCGCGCAGGCTGCGCGCGGCGGCCAGGTACTGCGGCGTGTCGGGAGTGACCTGCCAGCGGAAAGCGGCGAACCAGGCGCCGTGCACGACGGCAACGAGCGCCGCGAGCAGCACGAGCACGGCGCGATCCCGCCTCATGTGGGGCAGCCGAAGAGGTAGCCCTGCACCTCTTCGCATCCCGCCTCGGCCAGGAACGCCGCCTGGGCCTCGGTCTCCACCCCTTCGGCCGTCACGCGCAGGCCGAGGCCGTGGGCCATGGCGATGATGGCGGAGACGATGGCGCGATCGCCCGCGCTGCGCTCGAGCTCGTGCACGAAGGCCTGGTCGATCTTGATCGTGTCGATGGGGAAGCTGCGCAGGTAATCGAGCGAAGAGTGGCCGCGGCCGAAGTCGTCGAGGGCGATGCGCACGCCCATCTCGCGCAAGCCGCGCAAGGTCGACAGCGTGCGGTCCGTGTTGATCATCGCCGTCGACTCGGTGATCTCGATCTCCAGCAGGCGCGGGTCGAGGCCCGACTCGGCCAGCGCCGCGGCGATCATCCGCCTGAGGTCCGAATGCTGGAACTCGCGCGGGGAGAGATTGACCGCAACCCGGATGCCTTCCCACTCCCTCGCGCGGCGGCAGGCCTCGCGCACCACCCACTCCCCCATCGGCACGATCAGCCGCGACTCCTCGGCGATGGGGATGAATGCGGCCGGCATGACCAGGCCGTGGCCCGGCCGCTGCCAGCGCAGCAGCGCCTCCTTCCCCACGACCTTGCGCGTGTCGAGGCGGATCTGCGGCTGGAAGTGCAGCACGAGCTCCTGCCGCTCCAGCGCGCGCCGCAGCGCGTTCTCGATCGACAGCCGCTCCGCCGCGCGGCTGTTCATGGCCGGATTGCAGAGCTGGTACGCGTTGCGGCCGGCCTCCTTGGCCCGATACATCGCGTTGTCGGCATTCTTGAGCAGCGCCTCGGCCGTGTCGCCGTCGTTCGGATGGATGGCGATGCCGATGCTCGTCGTGATGTACAGCTCGTGCCCTTCGATGCTCACCGGCTGGGCGATGGTCTCGATCAGCTTCTGGGCGATCTTGGCCGCGTCGTCGATCGAGCGCAGCTCGCCGATCAGGACCGTGAACTCGTCGCCGCCCATGCGCGCGATGGTGTCCTCCTCGCGCAGCACGGAGAGCAGGCGGGAGGCGATGACCTTCAGCAGCTCGTCGCCGAGGGAGTGGCCGAGCGTGTCGTTCACGATCTTGAAGCTGTCGAGGTCGAGGAACATCGCGGCCAGCGGCACGCCGAGGCGGCGGGCATGGGCGAGCGCGATCGTCAGCCGGTCGCGGAAGAGGGAGCGATTCGGCAGGCCGGTCAGCGCGTCGTGGTAGGCCTGATACTCGATCTGCTCCTCGGCTGCTTTCCGATCGGTGACGTCGCGCGAGACGGCGACGATCTCATTGACCCGCCGCGTGTCGGGGTCGACGATCGCCCGGCTCGTGCTCTCCAACCACACATCGGTGCCGTCGCGGCGCCGCGCGCGATAGGAGAACGTCGCCGGTAGGATGGCCGTCGTCTCGCGGAGCGGCAGGTGATCGGCCTCGGCGATGAATTCGTAGATCGAGCGGCCGACCATCTCGGCCGGCTCGTATCCGAGGAGTCGGCGGGAAGCATCGGACGCGTAGAGGATGATCCCGCGATAGGTCGTGCGGGTGATCATGTCCGTCGAGTTCTCGGCCATGAGGCGATAGCGCGTCTCGCTCTCCCGCAGCGCCTCCTCGGCCAGCTTGCGGTCCGTGATGTCGATGACCGTCCCCTCGAAGATCTCTTCCCCGCCGGCGTTGAGGAGATGGACGCTCTCCAGCACCCATACCTGCCGGCCGTTCTTGCCGCGCAGGCGGATCTCCATGTTGGCCATCGAGCGGTACTGGCGCAGGGCGGCCACGAAGAGGTCGCGCTCCGAACCGGTGAAATAGAGCTCGAGCGCGTTGCGCTGCAGCAGCTCCTCGCGCCCGCTGTAGCCGAGCATGTGGGCCAGCGAGTCGTTGCAGTCGAGGATGCGCCCGGCCGGCGTGCTGTTGTAGACGCCGGCCATGTTGCGCTCGAAGAGGAGGCGGTGGCGCTGCTCGCTCTCGCGCAGCGCGCGCAGGGCGCGCATCCGCTCCAGCGCGCCGGCGAAGATCTCGCCGACGATGCGCAGAAGGGCGATGGTCTCCTCGCTCCGCGCTACGGCGTCGATTCCCACGTAGCCGACCAGGGTGCGGTTCACGACCATCGGCACGGCGAGGCCCACAGGCGGGATCTCGACCACCTGCCCGCGCCGGCGCGGCGTGCCGGGAGCGGTCCACTCGTGGGTCATGGTGCCGGTCGCGCGGTCGTCGGCCAGGCGGACGACGTGGGCGCGATCGGCGCCGGTAAAGGCGGCGACCGAGGCGAGCGCGCCCTCGATCCCGCTGTCGACCTCCTCCGGCGCGATGTTGATGAAGTGCGTGGAGATGCTGGAGACGAGGCGCTCGAACTCGGCCCGGTGGCGGAGCGACTCCTGCGCCTCCCGCTGCTCGGCCGCATCGATGGCCGCCACCACCAGGTCGGCGATGGAGCTGGCGAAGCTCTCCTCCTCCGGCGTCCACCAGCGCTGCGGTCCGATGTGCTCGTGGCAGACGACGCCGCTCATCCGGCCGAGGCGGCGGATGGGCGCGTCGATCATGGAGGTGATGCCGAGGGAGAGGAGGTACTGCTCCGTGAAGCCGCACGTGCGCGGATCGCCCTGCGCGTCGTGCGCGGCGATCGTGCGCTCGGTCTCCAGGGCGCGGAAGTACGCCGGGTGGTCGGCCGCGAACAGCTCCATGCCGCCGGAGTGGCGATGCTCGGCGCGCTCGCAGAGGTCGACGCAGCGGATCGACTGGCGATCGGGCGCGTAGAGCCAGACGCCGACCCGCTCGACGTCGAGCGTCGCCGCCGCGGCCTCGGTGATGTCGGCCAGCGCGGCAGCGAGGTTGCCGGAATGCACCGACTGGCGCTTCGAGAGCTCGACGAGCACCTGGTTGTGGCGCCGCAGACGGAGCTCGGTATCGTTTTGGGTCTCGACCGATTCGAGCACGGACAGGGGGATGATAGCGTAGCTACAACGCTTCGGGCGCGTACACCGTCACGTTCACCTCGCGCGCGTAATGGCGCAGCGGCACATCCTGGCTGCGGCGGATGCCCGCGGCCCAGACGAGCGTCTCGTCCAGCTCGTGCACCTCGGCGCGCTGGACGGGATACGGCTGATGGTGGACGCGGGCGCGGTAGAGGTCCCGCTGCTCGTCGGCGGCGTACAGGATGTAGCGCTCCACGAGGAAGAACTCCAGCGTGCCGACCGGGGACGGCGCCGCCGGCCCTTCCACCGGCGCGTAGCGGATGTGCGCGTGGGCCGGCGTGGGGCCGCGGGAGTCGGCGCGGTGGCCGATGAAGGTCAGCTCCGGCACGGCGGTGCGGCTGTCGCGGAACTCGATGTGGGAGTCGAAGTACGGGAGGTGATACGTCGCGCGCGCGGCCTCGACGGCGATGGGGTTCGACGCGTCGAGGCTGAAGAACCAGACGCCGGGATCGGCGCCGTTGCGATGGACATAAGTCCGCACGTTGACTTCATGGAAGGACGAGACGAACGGCAGCGCCGGCAGGAGCACCGGCCGCACGCCGGTCAAGGTGAACGGGACGAGCCCGACGTATGCCTTCCCCTCGAACGTGTCGAGGTCGAGGCCCGGCGGCAGGAGCGCCTGCAGCTCGGCGGGCGGCACCTCCCAATGGAGGAAGAGGAGGTGATGCCAGTTCTGATGCATCACGACCGGCTGATCGGGGGTGAGGGTCGGCGCGATGCGATCGATCGGATCAGGGTCCTGCACGAGAGGGCCTATTCGAAGACGTCGTACTCGGCCACGGGGAGCTCGCTGGGCGGCGTCGTCCAGCGCCACGTCTCGAACACGTAGAGGTCGAACATCATGAGGGTGACCTCGCGCAGCATCTCGTAGCGGGCGCGCAGGCCATTGGCCATCCCGAGCTTCCTCTCCTTGGTCAGATGGCCGAGGTTGTGGATGATCGTGTGGCGCTGCCGGTAGCCGGCGCGGGAGCAGAAGCAGTTGAGGGCCGCCTCGATCTTGAAGCGCTCCTGGTACTGGAGCGGCACTTCCTCGAACACCGCCCGCCGCATGACGCGGATGCCGGAGAGCACCGGGCCGCACTGCATCTCGAGATGGAACCAGTTGATGATCGCGCCGCGGTGGCGGACGCCGATGTTCATGTCGCACTCGTCGGCCAGGACGGGGGTGACGAGCTCCTGCACGTGCTGCTCGGTGACGTACATGTCGCCGTCGACGAAGAAGAGGACGTCGCAGGAGGCGTGCTCGACGCCGACGCGCATCGCGTAGCCCTTGCCGCAGTTCTCGCGGAGGGCGACGACCCGGACGTCGAAGGTGCGGGCGATCTCGACCGTTCGGTCGGTCGAGCCGTCGCTGACGACGATGATCTCGTCGATCAGCGGGTTGCGGGTCAGTACGTCGAGCACATGTCCGATGGTCCTCTCTTCGTTGTAGGCGGCGATGATTGCGGTCGTCCCCAAACGGTCACCTCGACGGTTTTCTTGCTGTGCCGGGTTGCAATGGGCAGACCATAGCACAGCTCGGGCGAGGCGTTTGCACCTGAGGCCGGGCATGAAACGCTCACTTCTCTACGCCACGGCCGCGACCGGCCTTTGCCTGGGGCTGGGAGCCGTCACGCTGATGCTGTCGGCCTGCAGCACGGTGGCCAAGGCGCTGAACATCGAGAATCCGCGCTACTCGATCCGCGACATCCGCCCGCGCGTCGACCTGGCCCTCCCCCTCAACAATTCCTCGATCGACTTCGACTTCATCCTCGGCGTCGACAACCCGAACTCGGTCGGCCTCCGCCTGGACCGCGTCGACTTCGACCTGCTGGTGAACGACCAGCACCTGCTCAACAGCACGAGCACGCAGAACGTCGAGATCCCCAGCCGCGGCTTCGGCGAGGTACACCTGCGCAGCCGGGTGGGCTACGACAACATCCGCTCGATCTTCCGCGAGGTGGTGGATGTGATCAACGGCAACCGAGCGCAGTACGCGCTGCGGGGAACGGCGTACTACAACACGCCGATCGGCGCGATGCAGTTCCCGGTGACGGTGTCGACGAACCGCTAGACGGCGATCAGAAACACGGCCACCCCGCTGATGGCGAGCCCGAGGATGCCGGCGATGTTCGCCCACCGCTTCTGCGCGCGGAGCTGCTGACTCGGCTCGTCCGCAAGCGTCGGATCGAGCTGCCGCAGCGGACCCGCGGCGTCCGCAGCCGGGGCGATCTCATGCCACCGATCGAACAGCCGCCGCTCGATTCCCCGCCGCCACACCTGCGCGGCGACAAAGAGAATGAGACCGAGGAGGGCGATGGCGATCAGCACGGGAGCATTGTAGGCGCGCCGGCCTCCGGCCGGCCGGACACACCGCCGTCCCGGCGGTGCCGGCGGGACGCCGGCGTGACCGGCCGTCGAGACGACGGCGCGCCAGAGTGAACCCTACCCCCGCACGTTCCGCGTCACCGTGATCGTTTCCGCCACGTAGCGGCCGTTGTCGTTCGCGCCGCGGACGGAGATCTCGTCGCCGCGCTCGAGGTCGGTGGGGCGGAAGTCCTGCCCCTGATACACCACGCGCGTGCGCGAGTCCCAATAGATCGACTGCCCGGTCTGGGTGGTCTTCAGGTTGTTCACGTAGCGCGTGTCGAGGTCGATGCGCTGGGCCGCCGAGTCGACCGAGTTGACCACGCCCTGCACGTCGGAGGGCTGGGTGGCGGATGGGCTGCCGAGGATGCTGCCCAGATCGCCGAGGGTCGATGAGCCGCAGGCGGCGAGGAGCAGCAGCGCCGCGCACAGCCAGGTTGTTCTTCGCATGAGGTCCTCCTTCGGACAGAATGAAGAGCAAGGATGACGCCCGAAAGCCGTGCCCGCTGGTTCGTGCCCGCCGTGGCCGGTTTGCTTTATTTCTCCGAGGGCTTTCCGTACGGGCTCGTGACCGAGCTCTTCCCGGCCTATCTCCGCTTCCACGGCGTTCCGCTCAAGGAGATCGGCTTCCTCAACACCGTCACGGCCGCCTGGACCGCGAAGTTCCTCTGGTCGCCTCTGGTCGACTCCTTCGGCACCTACCGCCGCTGGATTGCCGGCGCGGTGCTGGCCCTGGCATTGGCAACCTTCGCCCTCGCTGCCGCGCCCGACACGATCGGCATCCGCTTCTGGGTGCTGGCCAGCGCGCTCGCGATCGCCTCGGCCACGCAGGACATCGCCGTCGATGCGTTCACGATCCGCATCACGCCGCAGACGATGCTCGGATTCATCAACGCCATCCGCGTGGCGACGTATCGCGGCGCGTTCATCATCGGCGGCGGCGGACTGCTCATCCTCGGCGGCCGGATGGGATGGCGCATCGCCTTCCTGGCCGGCGGCGCGCTGATGATCGTCATGCTGCTCGTCGCCCTCCGCCTTCCCGACGACCGCGGCAGCCGCGAGGCGCGGCACGACCTCATCGGCGGTCTGAAGCGATGGTTCACCCGCCCGCGCGCCGCGACGATCCTGGCCGTCGTCTTCCTCTACCGCCTCGGCGAGTTCGCCATCGTGGCCATGATCAAACCGTACTGGGTCGATCGCGGCTACACCGCGGACGAGATCGGCACGATCACCACCGTCATCGGCGTGATCATCAGCGTCCTCGGCGCGTTCGCCGGCGGCTGGGTCGTCGCGCGGTTCGGCGTGTGGAAGGCGCTGCTGTGGCTCGGCATCGCGCAGACGATCTCGAACATCGGCTATGCGGCCGTGGCGACTGCGGGCGGCGGGCGGTGGGGCATCTACGTCGCCGCCGTCCTGGAGAACTTCGGCTTCGGCCTCGGCACCGCATCGTTCCTCGCCTTCCTGATGTTCGTCTGCGACCGGGAGCATGCCGCGACCGAGTTCGCCCTCCTCACCGCCGCATACGGCGTGACGCGCATCGTGATCGGCACGGCAAGCGGATTCCTTGTCGAGTCGCTCGGCTACGGGCCGTACTTCTGGCTGACGGTGTTCCTCGGCATCCCGGCACTCCTGCTGCTTCCCTCCCTTCGCGAGGAGCTCTCGTGAGGCACCGCTTCTTCGTCCCGGTACAGCTGCCCATCGGCGAGACGGTAGAGATCACCGGAGAGGAGCTGCATCACGCCGTGCGCGTGGTGCGCGTGCAGGAGGGGGAGGAGATCGAAGTCTTCGACGGCCGCGGCTCCGCCGCGCTTGGGCGCGTGATCGAGATCGCGAAGGAGCGCGTCGTCGCCCGCCTGACGGCGAGCGCGGACGCGCGCGAGGCCGCGGTCGCCATCCGGCTGGCCATGGCCATCATCCACCTCGACAAGTTCGAGCTCGTGCTGCAGAAGGCGACCGAGCTCGGCGTGCGGTCGATCATCCCCCTCGTCACGGCGCGCGTCGACGTGCGGCCGGAGCGGTACCGCGGGAAGCGGGAGCGGTGGGAGAAGATCCTCTTCGAGGCGGTCAAGCAGTGCGGCCGTTCGGTGCTGCCGCTGCTGGAGGAGCCGGCCGAATTCGCCAACCTCGTGGCGCGCGACGATCCGAAGATCGTGTTCGACGCCGACGCGGAGCCGCGTCCGGCTCCGCCGTCACTGGGCGAGGTGACGCTCATCATCGGTCCGGAAGGAGGGTGGACGGAGGATGAGATCGCCCTCGCGCAGACGCACGGATGCTGGTTGGAGCGCCTCGGCGTTAGGCGCCTGCGCGCGGAAACGGCGGCCCTTGCGGCATGCACAATCGCGGGCCGGCGGTACGGCGCGTTGTAACCGGTTCCCGTGATAGATTTACCCGCTCGATTTCGCCCGTGGAGGTAGCCTCTTGCCGCAAAGCGACACCCTGACGATCACCGACAACCGCACCGGGAAAACGTACGACATCCCGATCAGTCAGGGCACGATCAAAGCCATCGACCTGCGGCAGATCAAGACGGGTGACGACGACTTCGGGCTGATGACGTATGACCCGGCGTTCATGAACACGGCGTCGTGCCGCAGCGCCATCACGTTCATCGACGGCGACAAGGGCATCCTCGAGTATCGCGGCTACCCCATCGAGCAGCTGGCCGAGAAGAGCACGTATCTCGAGACGGCCTACCTCCTCCTCTTCGGCGAGCTCCCGAACGAGTCGCAGCTGAACGAGTGGACGCACAACATCACCTATCACACGATTCTCAACGAGAAGCTGAAGGTCGTCCTCGACGCGTTCCGCTACAACGCCCATCCGATGGGCAAGTTCATCTCCACCGTCTCCGCCCTCGGCACGCTGTATCCAGAGTCGAAGAACATCTTCGACAACGAGTGCCGGCAGAAGCAGATCCAGCGGCTGATTGCGAAGGTGATCACCATCGCCGCCTTCGGCTACCGGCACATGGTGGGGATGCCGTACGCCTACCCGGACAACGACCTGTCGTATCCGGCGAACTTCCTGAACATGATGTACAAGACGACCGAGACGAAGTACGTGCCGGATCCGAAACTCGTGCACGCCCTCGACGTCCTGCTCATCCTGCACGCCGACCACGAGCAGAACTGCTCGACCAGCACCATGCGCGTGGTGGGCAGCTCGCACGCCGATCCGTACTCCGCGCTGGCCGCGGCCGCGGCGGCGCTGTATGGCCCGCTGCACGGCGGCGCGAACGAGGAAGTCATCCGCATGCTCACCGAGATCGGCTCGGTGCAGAACGTCCCCGCCTTCATCAAGAAGGTGAAGGGCGGCGAGGGCGTGCGCCTGATGGGCTTCGGCCACCGCGTCTACAAGAACTACGACCCGCGCGCGAAGATCATCAAGCAGGTGGCGTACGAAGTATTCGAGGTGACGGGCAAGAACCCGCTGCTGGACATCGCGCTCGAGCTGGAGCGGATCGCGCTGGAGGACGAGTACTTCGTCAAGCGCCGCCTCTACCCGAACGTCGACTTCTACTCCGGCCTGATCTATCAGGCGATGAAGTTCCCGATGGACATGTTCCCGGTGCTGTTCGCCATCGGCCGGACGTCCGGGTGGCTGGCCCAGTGGCAGGAGATGCTGATGGACCCCGACCAGAAGATCTCCCGCCCGCGGCAGGTCTTCATCGGTCCGTCGAGGCGCGAGTTCGTTCCTATGGAGGAGCGGAAGTAGCGGTCCGGATCTCCAGCACGTTGCCGCTGTTGTCGACCCTGGCGATGTACGTCTGCTGCCGGTCGAAGCTCTTCCACACCTGCTCGTTGGGCGCGGTGTAGGCGATCGGTGCTCCTGCCTCGTCGCGGAAGATGATCTCGTACGTCTCCTGACGCCGTCCCTCGCGCTCCTTCTTGCCGAGGTTCGGATCGGGCCAGGTCGGCCAATGGTCGTCGCCCTCCGCCTTCACCTCGCGGCTCGGCATCCACTTCTCGATCTCGTAGCGGATCTTCTTGCGGTACACCGGCTCGTCGCGGTAGGTCGGCTCCTCGTAGCTCTCCTCGTGCGAGCGGTCCTCGTAGATCGGCTCGTCTCGGTAAGTGTCCTCGAAGTAGCCGTTGCCGAGGTCGCGCGTGCCGCTCTTGACACGCCGGGTGCCGGTCTGGACCCGCTCGTGCACGGTGCGGCTTCTGGTTTCGCTGCCGGTCCGGATGTGATCGACGTGATGAACCTCGGAGCTGCTGCCGAGGATGCGCGCGCCGCTCGGGACCTCGCCCTGCCAGGCCCGCTCGGTCACCGGCCCGAACTCCTCCACGGCGATCGTGCGCGTCCAGTGGAAGCTCTCGATGGTGAGCTTCTTCTCCTTCGGCGCGTTGACGTACGCGCCGATGGCCATGAGGATGACGCACACCACCAGGACGATCAGGCAGCCGAGGCCGCAGGTCTTGACCGGTACGGACGGCACCTTCGCCGGCGGCGTGGGCGGCGGCGTGTTTGGATGATCGATCACGGGCAGGCGGCGGGTGCCGTCGCGCGACGCTCCGCAGCCGGAGCAGAAGGCGTTGTCGGCCGGATTGGCCGCGTTGCAGTACTTGCAGACCCAGTCCGGACCGGCGTGCGCCCGGCGCAGAGCCTCGGCGTCGGTGACCTCGGGGGCGTCGTCGGGAAGGTAGAACTTCACCCCCTCCCCGCGCGGCGAGCCGCAGCTGCCGCAGTACTTCACCGGCCCGCGATTTCCAACGTGGCCGCAGGAGGGACAGTCCCACTTGCCTTCACGAATGGCCATGGCCTTTGATCCTATCAACTGGCAATGCGCGAAGAACGAGTACCTGTCGCTGGCGAGGGAGGCGGAGAGGAAGAGCGAGAAGTAAGGGCGGGTTAGAGAACCCGCCCTACCCTGCGTTTACGAGTGGGTGATCACCAGCTCCACCCTTCGGTTCTGCTGCCGCCCTGCGGCGGTCTTGTTCGTGGCGATCGGCTCGCCCTCGCCTTTTCCGGCCGCGCTGATGCGGTCCTCGGGGACGCCGGCGTTGACCAGGAAGTCGTGCACGGCCTGGGCGCGCTTCTCGGAGAGCGTCTGGTTGGACTGCTCGCTTCCGACGCTGTCCGTATGCCCTTCGACCGCGATGCGGATCGTGTCCTCGGACTTGAGCTGAGCGGCGATCTTGGTGAGCGTCGACTTCGCGCCGGGCTTGAGCGTGCTCTTGCCGGTATCGAAGAGGATCCCGCCTGACAGCGTGACGATGAAGCGTCCCTGATCGGTACGCGTGTTGGCGAGCTTGGAAAGCTCCGCCTCCATCCGCTGGCGCCGCAGCTCGACGTTGCTCTCGGCCAGCTGCTGCCGGGTGCGATCGAGCTCCGCCTGCGTCGTCGCCGCCTGCTGCTGCGCCTGCTCGACCTGGGCCCTCAACGCCTGGGCCTGCGCCTCCGCCGCCTCGCGGCGGCGCGTCGCTTCCTCGATGGCCTGCTGATGCTGGCGGTCGAGATCGGCGCGGCGGGCGGCGTCTTCTTCTCGCTCCTTCTTCAGCTGATCGAGCTGCTGCTCGCGCTGCATCAGGAGCGCCTGCCGGTCGTTGAGCTGCTGCTGGGTGAGGTTCCCCTGCTGCTGCGCGGCGGCGACGTCGGAGCGCAGCCCTTCGATCTGAGCCTGCAGTTGCTGCTCGTTGAGGCTCTCCCGGTTCTGGATGCCGCGCAGGGCGATCTGCTGGTCCTCCACCTGCCGACGCAGCGCCTCGACCTGCGTCGAGTTGCCGCTGGCGACCGCCGCCTCATACTTGCCGCGCACCTCGTCGAGCTGGCGCTCGGCCTCGGCGCGCGCGGCGCGGTCCTTCGCCATCTGGTCTTCCATCGCCCGGCGGCTCTCCTCGACCTGAGCCCGCAGGCGCTCGACCTCGGCCGCCTGCGCCTGACGGTTCGCCTGCTCCGCGGCGAGCTGGCGCTGGAGGTCCGCCGCCTGCTGCTGGGCCTGCTCGCGCTGCACGCGCTCGGCCTCGGCCTGCCGCTCACTCTGCGCCTGCGCCAGACGCGTGCGGTTCATCTGCAGGTCGGGCAGGTACTTGATCGAGTCGTTGTAGCGCGTCATGTAGTAGGCGCGGCGGGCCATCATCTCCGCGTCGTAGGCCAGGTGATCGGCCGTCTCGCTCTGATTCTGGTTTCGGGTGATCTTGCGCGCGCTGTCGAGGTTGTCCTGCGCGGGCTTGAGGTCGTTCCCTTCCACCCGCTCCGCGCCGGCGGCCTTGGCCTGATCGATGATCGCCTGCGCATACGCGATGCGCGCCTTCGAGTCGGCGCCGCGATCGATGACGATCGCTGCCGGCTCTTCCTGCAGGGCGAGGTCCTCGGCGTGGCCGCCGAGGCGGTTGATGTCGGCCTGCAGACTGCGGACCGCCTCATTCGTCCCGATCCAACGCGCCTTGGCCAGCGCAGCGCGCGCGGCCCACAGCGCCTCATCGGCCCGCAGCCGGGCCTGCTCGCGCGTCGATTGCTTCGCCGCGCTCCAGTTCTCCTGGGCGAACCGATAGCGATAGGCGGCGTCGTCATACAGGCTCTTCGCGTACGACTGGGCACCGGCCTGGTCTGCCGTGGTCAGCGCCTGCTGCGCATTCGTCAACAGCGACTGCGTCTGTGCCACGGCCGGGACTGCCAGCGCCAAAGCCAGCAACAGCACAAGTATTGATCGTCGATGCATACATCCTCCCTTATCGGCAAGACAACTGCCGACTATTCAGCCGCATAGTTTGCAAAAATGGTGCAGCAGGAGGATGTGCTGCGAGGCTGGCGGACGCTAGCGCGGCTTCAACTTTGTTGCGCGAGGTCGCACACTCCTGTCATCCCGAGCGTGAGCGAGGGACCTGGGGGAGGGGCGGCACGAAGGTTCTGCTTCGCAGCGCCCACCCGCCCAGGTCCCTCGCTCACGCTCGGGATGACAAACGAGCAACTGATGCTTTCAAAGTTGAAGCGGCACTAGCGCGGCATCTCGGTCACCTCGCTCCATCCGTCGTCGGTGCGGAAGCTGACGCGCCTGCCGGTCGTGCCGCCGAGGCGCTCTTCGAGGATCGGGATGCCGGCGGCGGCGAGACACCTGCCCGCCGTGCAGGTACACACTTCTGACGCCGTCGCCGACAGCTATGGTCATGGCAAACTCCCTCGCTCTTGATTGGACCGGACGGCTTCAGGGTAAGAGGGCTGCCAGGTGGGCGCAGAGAGGAAAGGGGCGCCGAACGTCCATGAGCGGGACAAACGATCCCGGTCGTGGACGGGCCGCGCCTATTCGTCCAGCGGCAGGGGCGGGTTGTACAGCTGCATCAGCGCCGCCCACCCTTCCAGGTAGCGGTCGCGCGTGACGCGCCAGCGCCTCGGGAACGACGTCGCATCGGGCGCGTCGGCCTCGAGGATATACACCCAGCCGCCGTGCTCGAAGATGACGATGCGCCACTCGTCGTCTGTGTCTTCGAAAGGAGCGTCCATCGGTCCGATCGGCACGTCGGCGGCGACGAAGTGCCACAGGTCGCGATCGGCGTTCTCCCAGGCCGGGAACCAGGCGATGCGGCGGCCGCCGCTGGTCAGCTCGATGTGCCGGTCGCGCAGCTCGACGGCGAAGTCGCTGGCGATCGGAATGCCATCCAGGTCATCCATGCGCGCATTATCGGCTACCGCGGCGTCATCACCGTCACCTGCTGCGTGACGTTGTTCGTGACGGTGAGCAGCGCAAAGAGCTGGCCCCGGAAGCTGGTGACGACCAGCGGCTGGTCGGGCGACAGCGTGGCGGTGACGTCCTTGATCACGAAGGGGAGGCCGTCCGGAGAGACCCGCTTCGCATCGGGGTAGCCGCCGTCCTCTGTCGTCCAGACCCGCAGGGTGACGCGGTAGTTCGGGCCATGCGGAATATCGTAGAAGGCCATGCTCGTGCGGAAGTCGTTCTCTCTTACTACCGGCACGGCCGTGCCGGCGCTCTCCGCCTGGCGCGAGAGGTCGCGGATGCGGGAGGAGAACGAGAGATCGCGATAGGCGCCGCGGCCGACGAAAAGCGACGAGCCATCCGCCTGGGAGACCTTCGGCAGCAAGACCACGCCGTTCCGCTTCGACCCGTCCGCCAGCACCACCTCGTGGCCGTATGCGCTGTTGTCGGTCGTCCACTGCGATCCGTACGCGCCGGCCCCCTCGAAGGCGACGGGAAAGAGGACGCGCTCGAAGACGAACGGATCGGCGCCTTCAGAGGGATCGTAGTAGCGAAACGACGAGCGGGCCGTCTCCGATCGCCCCTGTGCCGATCTCCAGGTGACGTCGACCAGGCCGGCGGCATGCGGCGGCGGCACGACCATCAATCCGTACTGTCCGAGGCGCACCGATTGCGCCGGCACGCCGCCGAACTCCACGCTGTACGGCGGCGCCGCCGCGTACTCGTACACATTGTCATCGTGGACAAGCATCACCTCGCCTCCTCCTGTCAGGGGCGCTCCGGGAGGGGTGACCCGGAAAGGATCGACGCCGCGAACGACGAGCGTCGCCTCCAGAGGAGGGACGCCCTCTCCGCTCGTGCGGACGTCGTACGTGCCGGCCGGGAGGACGCCGAGCGCCACCTCCGTCTGCACGATCGGAAGGGTGGCGATGCACGCTACCACCGGCACGACGTCGACGTGGATCTCGATGCTCGAGCCGCTGACCGTGACCTTGGGGATGTCCGGCCCGCAGACCGCGGCCGACCATGCGGCGCGCACAGCCGTGTGCGAGTCGGGATAGGCCGGGAAGAAGCGGAGCTGGGCGCGGGCGGCGGTGGCGACGAGGAGGAGAGGGAAAACCAGGGACAACCGGGAGCGCATAGTCCCTACTTTACGGTTCGCCGCACAAACGCGTCCAATCGGCGCTTCAGGGAGCATGGCCCAGATGCGGCCGCCCTTCTCGGCAGGGAGCAGCGCCGCAGATCGTCATCCTGAGCCGCGCAGACGGTGAAGGATCTCAGGATACGCAACTTGAGATCCTTCGCTGCGCTCAGGATGACGGAGGGCTAGTCGTTCGACTCGATGCGGTAGTTCGGCGCTTCCTTCGTAATCACCACGTCGTGCGCGTGCGACTCGCGCAGGCCCGCGGCGGTGATGCGCACGAACTGCGACTTCGTCCGCAGGTCGTCGATCGAGCGCGAGCCGGTCAGGCCCATGCCCGAGCGGAGGCCGCCCACGAGCTGCGGAATCATCGCGGAGAGCGAGCCCTTGTACGGCACCTTCCCCTCGATCCCTTCCGGCACGAGCTTCGAGACTTCGTCCGCCGACTCCTGGAAGTAGCGGTCCTTCGAGCCGGCCTGCATCGCGCCGATCGAGCCCATGCCGCGATAGGCCTTGAACGTGCGGCCCTGGTAGAGGATCGTCTCGCCCGGCGCCTCGTCCGTGCCCGCGAAGAGCGAGCCGATCATGACCGTGTGCGCGCCGGCGGCCAGCGCCTTGGTGATGTCGCCCGAGAACTTGATCCCGCCGTCGCTGATGATCGGGATGTCGTACTTCTCGGCCGCGCGCGCGCACTCCATCACGGCAGTGACCTGCGGCACGCCCGCGCCGGCCACGACGCGCGTGGTGCAGATCGATCCCGGCCCGATGCCAACCTTCACGGCGTCGACGCCGAGCTCGATGAGGTCGCGCGCGCCTTCGTACGTCGCCACGTTGCCCGCGATGAGCGGCGTGTCGGGGAAGAGCTTCTTGAACTGGCGGATGGTCTCCATCACGCCGGATGAGTGGGCGTGCGCGGAGTCGATCACGATGACGTCGACCTTGGCGTCGATCAGCGCGCGGGCGCGGTCGAGGCCGTCGTTGCCCACGCCGATCGCGGCGCCGCAGCGCAGCCGGCCGAGGGAGTCCTTCGCGGCGTTCGGATAGCGCAGCTTCTTCTGGATGTCCTTGACGGTGATCAGACCCTTGAGATCGCCGTTCGGGTCGACGACCAGCAGCTTCTCGATGCGGTGCTGGTGCAGCACCTCGCGCGCCTGCTCCAGCGTCGTCCCCACCGGCACGGTGACGAGGTTCTCCTTCGTCATCCGCTCGCTGATGGGCAGGTCGAAGCGCGTCTCGAAGCGGAGGTCGCGGTTGGTGAGGATGCCGACCAGCTTGCCGTTCGCGTCGGTCACCGGCACGCCGGAGATCTTGTACTTCTCCATCACCTGCAGCGCCTCGGAGATGCGCTGCCACGGCCGCATGGTCACCGGATCGACGATCATGCCGGCCTCGGAGCGCTTGACCTTGTCTACCTCTTCGGCCTGCGCGTCGATCGGCATGTTCTTGTGGATCACGCCGAGCCCGCCCTGCTGAGCCATGGCGATGGCCAGCCGCGCCTCGGTCACCGTGTCCATGGCGGCCGAGAGGATGGGGATGTTCAGGCGGATGTCGCGGGTGAGGCGGGTGGAGACGTCGACGAAGTTGGGATGGAGCTCGGACTTGGCGGGCCTCAGCAGGACGTCGTCGAACGTGAGGCCGATCTGGACCTCGACGAAGCGGTCGGCCGGTGAGGGCTCGGGGCGAGGCGCTTCCCGGATCTCCACTCTGCCGATCACCGGAATCTCGTCTCGCAGGACTCGTTCGTCGCTCATGGCCGCCCCCGTTTGGGGAGTATAGAACATGGTCGAGTGCACCAGAATTGCACGCAACGTTCTGGCTGTGTAATTGTTGGGAGCCCAAAGGATGATGATGCGCTTCACCATCGAGCAGCGGCACCTGACCGACATGAACGGCAAGCCGATCCCGGGCGCCGAGGCGGTGTCGTTTCACTCCTGCGACGCCGAAAGTGCCGACGACGCGGTGCAGCAGTTCGTGCTCGTGGACGGCGCAGAGGTCATCGGCAACGTCCTCAAGTTCCCCGGCTTCCAGGCCGTGGCCACGGTGCGGAAAACGAGCGGCGTCTACACGCTGCAGGTCACGCCGGCGAGCCAGCAGCACATCCCGATCGTGCGGTGAATCGTCATCCTGAGGCGCGCAGACGCCGAAGGATCTCGGCGGCAACGGTCGATCTTCGTGGCGGAGATCCTTCGCCGTCTACGCGGCTCAGGATGACGGCGTGCACCGTTACTTCGCCTGCTCCAGCGCCGTGCCCAGCTTCTGCACCTCCGCGTCATCCGGCCGCAGCTGGCGGAGCGCGGCGAATCGCGAGCGGGCCTCGTCGAAGCGGCGCATCTCGGCCAGGACGACGACCTCGTTGTAGACCGCCTGCCACTGCCCCGGGCTGACCTGCTCCGCGGCGCGGAAGGACTGTAGCGCCTTGTCGAGCTGGCCGCTCTCCTTGTAGCAGATGCCGAGGTCCGTGCGGACGTTCGGATCGTCGCGGACGCGGAGCGCGCGCTCGTAGTAGTCGATCGACTGCGGGTACTTGCCGACCTGCATGTACATGTCGCCGAGCTGCACGAGCGCCTCGAAGTTGTTCGGATCGCGGGCCAGCGTCTCCTTCAGCGTGTCGAGCTGGCGGCGGACGGCTTCCATCGGCGCGGCGGTTGCGGCCGCGGCCGGCGCCGGTGCGGCCTCAGCGGGTGCCGCAGTCTCCGCTCCCGCCAGCCGCGAGCGGGCGAGCTTCGGCCCGATCACCATCCCGCCGATGATCAAGCCGAGGAGGAGGCCGGCGGTGAAGAAGACGATGTTGTCGCGATTGAACATCTAGCCGCCCTTAATCAGCTCCTTGAGCAGCTCGTCCTGCAGCCGGTACACGGCGTACACGCCGGTGTGATAGCCGTTGAACAGGAACGAGAACGCGTAGATCTTCCCGCTCTGCGCGTGCACGTATCCGGAGAGGCCGACCACGCCGACGATGTAGCCCGTCTTGGCGTACACCTGCCGCGCGTACGGCGCCTGGCGCAGGCGGTGGCCGAACTTGGAGTCGGGATCGCCCGAGTACGGCAGGGAGCTGACGAAATCCTCGCGCCAGGGGCTCTTCCACATGTAGCGCAGGAGGTGGATGAATGCGCCGGCCGAGGCGCGGTTGAAGCGGGACATGCCGGAGCCGTCCGCCTGATGGAATTCCTCGGGCTTCACGCCGACCTTCGTCGTCAGCCACTGCGTGACGGTGCCCGTTCCTGCCTCCCATGACCCCTGGTGGCGCTCCTCGGCGCCGATCATCTTCACCAGCTGCTCGGCGTAGTGGTTCTGGCTCTTCTTGTTGACGACGTACACCAGCACGTTGAGCGGCGTCGTGTGCTGGGCCACCGGCTTCCAGTCCGTGCGCGCGTCGCGCGGCGTGATGATGATCTGCCCCTGCACGTTGATCCCGTTGCGGACGAACGTCTCGTGCGTCACCGCCGCGAAGTAGTGGATCGGATTCTCGACCGTGACGAAGACCTCGGTCGGCCCGGTGCGGGACGGCACGCCGCCGCGCACGATGATCGTGTTCGCGCCGCGCACACGCGTGATGAACGGCAGCCCGCGGCCGGTCACGCAGCTGTTCTGCAGCTCGAGGTAGCCGGTGGGCGGCTCGAACTGCACGATGCACGGCTTGCCGCTGCGGCTGGGGAGCACGCGCACCTGCACGCAGCCCTCCTGCATGGAGAAGGCGGCGATCGGCGCCTCGTACCAGTTGACCAGCTGGTCGACGGGCCAGGTCGGATGGATGTACTCGGTATCGAAGTAGCCATATTCGAAGATGAGATCGCCTTTGATCGTCTTCACGCCGGCGCGCTTGAGGTCCGTGGCCCAGTCATCGATGACCGCCGTGGCGTGGCCGTCGTGGAAGCGCCCGCCGATCGTCGGGTCGCCGCGTCCGGCGATCTTCACGTCGCCGTCGAGCGTCCCGCTCGGCTCGACGTTGCCGCGCATGGAGACGACGGTCGCCACCTCGAACGTCGGCTTGAGGAGGTCGATGGCGGCAGCCGTCGTGAAGAGCTTCATGTTCGAGGCCGGCGCGAGCGGCATGGCCGGATTGCGCTCGGCAAGCACGTTGCCGCTCTCGACCTCGACGATCTGGATGCTGGCCTCGGAGCTGCGCGAGACCGAGCCGTTGACGAGGGAGGCGAGCCGCTCCTGCAGCGTGTTGCCGCTCGCCGTCTCGAGCGGCGGCGCGGGCGGGCGGCGCGAGCGCCGCGTCGGCGCGGACTTGCGTCGCGGCTTCTTCGTGGCACTTTCGGCGGAGCTCGGGTGGAGGATGGCGGCGATGACGACGAATAGGGCGATCGCGAGCGCCCGCGGACGGCGAAGGATCATCGGAGCTGAGAATACCTTTCCCGCCGCGCCTTCGTGCAAGTTATCGACCACTCTGTCACAGCTTCTGCCATGGCTCGGGGAGCGCGAGGCGGATGCGATCGCGCAGAACGGCCGGGCAGCGGCGGCGCAGCAGCTGGACGATCTCGTCGTTGGAGTAGCGCGGGCTGAAGTGGGTGAGGACGATGACGCGGTTCTCGAATCTCTCCGCGAAATCGGCCAGGTCGTCGATGTGGATGTGCCGGTACTCCGCCGCGTGTCCCTGATGCCCATCCGCCACGAAGGAGCACTCGATCATCAGCACCTCGGCGCGGAAGAGCGCGTCGGCCGTCTCGAGGATGCCCCGATCGGTGTCGCCGGTGTAGAAGAGGAGCGGCACCTCGATCTCGTCCACGATGGCCACGCCGCCCTTGCGCAGCCGGCCCAGCTCGGGGCCGCTCAGCCCCGCGTATTCGGCCTTGAGCGGATGCCGCCGCTGCAGGATCTCGTACGCCCGCGCGGCGACGCGGTGCGTGGCCCGATGTCCGCGCGCGGCGAGCGTGCGCCCGAGCACCACGCGCTCGCCGGCCGCGACGCCGACGATCTCGATGTCATACGAAATCCCCTCCAGCCGCTCGTGAATTTGCATGAGCTGCCGGAAGTCGTCCGCCGCCTCCTGCGGGACGTACACCCGCCCCCCACCCACCCTGCCGAGCCGCCGCTGCCCCGCGTAGAACGGGATGCCGAGGGCGTGGTCGAGATGCGCGTGGGTGACGAAGATGTGCGGCACCGGCACGAGCGCGTCCGGACACCGCCCGATGTCCAGCCCGAGGTTCAGCTCCCGGATGCGGAACCAGGTCTCGTGACCGGCTCGCGAGCGGCCTTCGATCGTGAAGTGCTCGGTGGGAAGGAGGAAGTGGTCGCGGTCCATAACCAGAATGCAGAATGCAGAACGTTGAATGGAGAAAGAGCCAGCTTCAACACTCATCATTCTGCATTCTGCATTCTGCATTCAGCTCCCCCTCCGGAAGTGGTCGCGGTCGGACACCGCTACGACACGACCGTGGGGGTGCTGGCGGCCCGGAGGATCTCTTCGAGCTGGGAGCGGGCAAAGTCGGGAAGATCGGGCCGCCGGAGATATTGCAGACATGTCTCCGCGGCAGCATCCAGGCCGCCTCCCTTGAACTCCAGCGCAGCTAGGCTGACGGCGAGAATACCCATCCATTTGAGCTGGTCGGGAGGGAGAGCGGCCAGCGCAATCCGCTCATGCTCCGCGGCAGCCCGATACATCGCCGCAGCGCGTTCAATCTCGCCCGCACGTTTCAGCAATGCTGCGTCGGAAGAAAGGGATTGAGCCTGATCGTGCTCGGGGTGAAGCATCATCATTCAACGGCTCCGATGATTATTGTGCGCGCGCCGAATCCGACGACGCAAGCGCGTATCCGCGATTCGTTCTCGGCAGGTGAAATCGGCACGCGGCCACATTGTATCCATCCGGAACGCCTTACCTGCTGACCAGCCCCACGGCCCTCGATCGTGATGCGACGTCCACCTTCTCCATTCAACATTCTGCATTCTGCATTCTGCATTCTGCATTCAGCTTCCCCCCTCCACCAGCCCCACCACCTCCCTCAGATCCCCGATCGTCGCGTCCGGCACGATCTCCAGCCCATGCTCGACGTGCGGCGCCACGGCGGTGCCGCGCACGGGAGGGATGAAGTGCACGCCGCGGATGCCGCAGCGCTGGGCGCCGTGCACGTCGACGTAGAGGTTGTCGCCGACGAACATCAGCTCGTCGTACGGGACGCCGAGGGCGGCGCGGAGCTCTTCGAAGATCGAAGGCTGCGGCTTGCAGGCACCGTGCTCGTTCGAGAAGATCATCACGTCGATCGAGGCGGCCAGGCCGAGGTGCTCGAGGATGGCGCGCAACGCGTAGCCCGGCGTGCGGCCCGTGTTGCTGATCATGCCGACTCCGAGGCCGCGCGCCTTCAGCGCGGCGAGCGTCTCCGCCGCGTGCGGCACGGCAGCGGGCGGGATCTCCAGCGCCGCGTGGGCATAGGCGTGCTCCAGTTCGGCCAGCGTCGGCTCATCGAACGAGGCCGGATCGAGCTCCAGCGCGTCGAGGAAGAGCTCGATCTGGCGGCGGCACGGAACGTCGACGTCGTCCGACCAGTACAGCTCGTGGCAGCGCTTCCAGAGGTGCCGGTACGCGTGCTCGATTCGATCCGCCGCGGCGCCGAAGCCGCGCGCGGCGAGGATCGCCTCCATCCGCCCCATGCGCAGCCGCTCCTGCCGCCGCGACAGCTCCGGCGTGTCGGTGATCAGCGTCTCCCAGAGATCGAAGGCAACGGCGCGGATCAATTCAGCTTCACCCTTCCGCGGAAGCCTTCCTCGTAGCCGTGAAAGTACTCCAGCGCCGGCTCGGGATGGCGCCAGCAGTAGTAGCCGCTGCCGTTGTCGAAGTCGATCAGCCAGAGGCCCTTGACCTCGATGCCGAGGGCCATCACCGCGTCGGCCCAGTTTCGGACCACCGCCTCGGCCTCCTCCGGCTGCTCCTCGACCTCGGCCGCGGCGGCATCCGTCAGGCGCTGCACCTCCGGGAGGAGGGCGACCGCTTCCTCGTACGTGAAGAGCTTCTTCACTTCTTCACCTTCTCCCACCATTTCTTCGCGTCCTGTTTCAACTTCTCTGCCTCTCCCGGCGCGTCCTTGGCCGCCTCGCCCGCTTTCGCCTTCGCCTGGTCGACGTACGGCTGCACGGCGGCGCCGCCCTTCGCCATCCACTTGCTGAGGCGGTCCTCGCGCGCGTGGAGGACCGCGCCGCTCTCGATCGGGCGGCCGACCGCGAACGTGTTCGTGATCACCAGCTTGTGCCCGTCGACGGTGAAGAGAGAGTCGGTGACGATGGCGGTGGGATGCTCGCTGGCCAGGCGGACGGTCACGGCCTTGAGATCATCGACCGGATCGATGCGCGTGACGCGGCCGACCACCACGCTCTTTTCCACCACCGGATCGCCCGGCCGGAGGGAGCCGGGATCGCGGAAGACGATCGTCGCCTTCACTTCGCCGCGGTGGGCGAACCACTGGCCGAGGTACCAGACGCCGACTGCGAGCGCGACCAGAAAAAGGAGTGCGAAGAGCTTGCGCATGGGACCAGTGTATCCATTTGGACGCGAATCATCCGATGTGCTAAAACGCGTCCTGCACTTACCCTGAAACGAGAGATGGAGGAGATACCGATGTCGGTAGAGGAACGGGTCAAATCAATCATCGTCGAGCAGCTCGGCGTCGACGCGGAAGAAGTCAGCCCCGATGCATCGTTCGTCGAGGACCTGGGCGCCGACTCGCTCGACACCGTCGAGCTGATCATGGCCTTCGAAGAGGAGTTCGGCGTCGAGATCTCCGATCAGGAAGCGGAGTCCATCCGCAAGGTGCGTGACGCCGTCGACTACATCGAGAAGCGCAACAAGACCAGCTAGTAAGGGTCTCCATCTCTCTTGGACAAACGACGCGTCGTCGTCACCGGCATCGGGATGATCTCCCCCCTGGGCATCGGCAACGATGCAACATGGCAGGGCCTCGTCCAGGGGCGCTCCGGCGTCCACCGCATCACGAAGTTCGACGCCAGCCAGTTCCCCTGCCGGATCGCCGGCGAAGTGCCGGGCTTCGATCCCCTCAACTGGATCGAGAAGAAAGAGGTCAAGAAGTCCGACACTTTCATCCACTACGCCCTGGCTGCCGCCCAGATCGCCGTCGATGACGCGCATCTGGACACGGCGAAAGAGGACGGCGACCGGGTGGGGGTGATCATCGGCTCGGGCATCGGCGGCCTGCCGCTCATCGAGGAGATGCATCAGAAGATGCTCGAGCGCGGCCCGGGCCGCATCTCCCCCTTCTTCATCCCCGGCCTGATCGTCAACCTGGCCTCGGGGCAGATCTCGATCCGCTTCGGGGCGAAGGGACCGAACTCGGCACCGGCCACGGCTTGCGCCACGGGGGCGCACGCCATCGGCGACGCGTTCCGGGTCATCCAGCGCGACGAGGCGGACGTCATGTTCGCCGGCGGCAGCGAGGCGGTCATTACGCCGCTGGCAGTCGGCGGCTTCGCCGCCATGCGCGCGCTCTCCACGCGCAACGACGAGCCGGAGCGCGCGTCGCGGCCGTGGGACGCCGACCGCGACGGCTTCGTGATGGGAGAAGGCTCGGGCGTGCTGATCCTCGAGGAGCGCGAGCGCGCCCTGGCCCGCGGCGCGCCGGTCTATTGCGAGATCACCGGCTACGGGATGTCCAGCGACGCGTACCACATCACCTCGCCGGCCGAGGATGGGAGCGGGATGGTGCGCGTGATGAACCGCGCCCTCAAGGACGCGAAGCTCCAGCCGGGCGACATCGGCTACATCAACGCGCACGGCACCTCGACCCAGATCGGCGACCTGACTGAGACCATCGCCATCAAGAAGGTCTTCGGCGAGTATGCGTACCAGCTGCCCGTCAGCTCTACGAAGTCGATGACCGGCCACCTCCTCGGCGCCGCCGGCGGGCTGGAGTCAGCCATCGCCGCGATGGTGGTGAAGACCGGTATCCTGCCGCCGACCATCAATCACGAGAAGCCCGATCCCGCCTGCGACCTCGACTACATCCCGAACGAGGCGCGGGAGAAGAAGGTGCGGCACGTGATGTCGAACTCGTTCGGGTTCGGCGGCACGAACGCCACGCTGGTGTTCTCGGATTCAGCAAACGAGCCCAGCCGATCGTAAAGATCGGCAGGATGTACAAAAGCTGCCCGCTCTTCGCTGTTCTTCTTCTCGCCTCCTGCGCATCGGACGTGCCTTCCGTCTGGGTGACGCATACGCACCCCCCGCAGTACAGCATCGTACCGGCGAAGGTGGTCGCGGTAACCGGCCCGGCGAACGATCACTTCGTCGGGTATGTCGCCGCCGAGCTGCGGAAACGCGCGTTCCAGGTGGTCGACGAGCAGGCGACGGCCATGGCCGACGTGATCGTGCGCGTACAGCCGCCCGAGTGCTCGGATGACGAGGACGAGGACGAGGGCACCTGGCAGGCCGAGTGCCCGGCCGCCGCCGCCGATCTGATCGATGCCCGCAGCGGAGAGAAAATCGCCAGCGTGAAAGCGGATGGACAAGGCTCCAGTGGGAGCCGCAATACAGCGTGGAATGACGCGATCGACGACGCCGTCGAGCAGCTGATCGACGGCTTCACGCCCTGCCGGCAGGGGGAGCGTGTATCGCTCGACAAGACGGCGCCGCTCGCTGCCGCCGGAATCACGCTCATCGACGGCGGCCATCTGCGCGACGCACGATCGCTGTGGGAAACCGGCCTGTCCGAGCACCCGGCGTCGGCGCCGCTGCTCTACAACCTCGGCGCGGTGTGCGAAGCGCTGGCCGACCTGGATGCCGCGCACGCCTACTACGTCCGCGCCGCCGAGCTCGCGCCGGACGTGCCGCTCTATCAGGAGGGCCTCAGCAACCTGGAAGAGCGGATCCGGGACGAGGAGACGGCGAAGAAGTCCCAGCAGACGCTCGACGCCGAGGCGGCGGCGAAAGTCGCCGCGAGAAAGTCCGCCCTCGAAGAGGCGGAGAGGGAAAAGAGGGAGGCAGCGCAGGAACGGGCCGCGAACATCCGGAAGACGGCCCTCAATACGCCGGCCGGCATCTCGTTTCTGCTCATCCCCGCAGGCACGTTCACGATGGGCTGCACGGACGGGGACGCGGCGTGCCTGAAGAACGAGGAGCCGCCGCACGCGGTCACGATCAGCAAGCCGTTCTACCTCGCCTTCACGCCGACCACGAACTACCAATACAAGCAGTGCATCGATGCCGGCGCCTGCGGGGGCGCGGCGGACATGACCAGGCGGCTGGATCCCGTGGTCAACGTCAGCTGGAAGAACGCGCAGGACTTCTGCGCCTGGGCCGGCGGACGGCTGCCGACCGAGGCAGAGTGGGAGTACGCGGCGCGCGGGGGAACGGAAGGGTGGCGCTTCCCGTGGGGAAACGAGGCCGGCAACGGCAACGCCAACTTCGCCGACAACCACGGTCGCGGCTCCGAGTACATCGGGCTGCTCGACGATGAGAGGACTCCCGCCGCCCAGTTCAAGCTCGGCCTGACCTATCCCTACGGCGGGACGAGCCCGGTCGCGACGTTCGAGAAGAACGGCTTCGGCCTGTACGACATGGCCGGCAACGCCGCGCAGTGGACCGCCGATTGGAAAGGACCCGACATCGAAGCCGGCGACGCGCACATCACGGCGGGCTGGGAGGGCGGCTACGCCGACGCCGACGTGACCGATCCGGTCGGTCCTGCTACGGGAGAGCGCCGCATCGTGCGCGGCGGCTCGTGGACGGCGACGAGCTACGGTGTGCGCGTTTCGGTCCGGTACGCGCTGGCGCCCGATGAGGCTCGCCCCATGGTGGGCTTCCGCTGCGCGCGGTGATTCATCGGTGACATCGATCTCATCGGCGAGGAGATTCATCTCACCCGCCACCAGATCGATCTCACCGGCAACCAGATCGATCTGACCAGCGATCAGATCGATCTCACCGGCGACAGATCAATCTGACGGGCGACCAGATCGATCTCACCAACGATCAGACCGATCTGATCAGCGACCAGATCGATCTCACCAACGACCAGATCGATCTGATCAGCGACCAGATCGATCCCCTGAATGTCCTCATCGGAGGACAGCCGGCCGCCCTCCCCCACCTTTGCTACACTCCTCCTGCAGGTCCAAGGAGGTCGTTCCCGATGCGCAACACGCTGCGGCTGTTGGTGTGCGTTCTTTTCTCCCTTCCCGCCCTTGCCCAGGTCCCCACCATCATCAAAGAGATCGGGGAGCTGGAGTCGGTGCGCGACCCGAAATGCTACGCGACGGCCAGCCGGCTGGAAGACTTCATCTACGGGACGCCGCTCGAGTCCGAGGCTCGGTTCGAGAAGGTCGCGCTGCAGAAGGCCTTCATCCGCGCCATCTGGCAGCAGGCCTCCGCCGCCTCGGCCGGGCAGGCCGAGATCTCCGCCGACACCCTGCGCCCCGTCATCCAGGCCGCCGTGCCGTACATCTCCAAGCCGGACGGCTCCTTCTTCGTGCAGGGCACGCAGATCACGGCGCGCGACAAGCGGCAGTACGGCAGCGTCGCCTACGCGCTGCGGGCCATCCTCGCCGTCCAGCAGGACTCGCTTGTCGAGACCAACCTGAAGCTCGTTCCGCTCAGCGACGACGCGGTGAAGCTGTTCAAGGAAGCAATCGATCTGACCACGCTCGCGGCGCTGCAGCGGGCGGACGTCGAGTCGCGCAAGGCGAATCGCGAGCGCATCGACGCGGCCTCGTTCCGCAAGGCATGGCAGAGCGTCACCACGGTCGACTCTCCCGAGCCCCAGAAGGCGGCGGCACCCGCCGCCCCCGCGGCCGGGAAGTTCGCCACCATCAAGGCCGTCGTGGGCGAGAAGCTCTCGGCGTTCGAGGCCTACAACAACCTCGCCATGCCCGTCTTTCTGCGCAACATCCAGGTCTACATGGCGCGCCACATGTGGCCCTCCGATCCAGAGGAGGGGAAGGCATTCAAGGATGAGTTCACCGAGGTGATGGTGGCCTGGACCGAGGACGTGATGCTGGAGGCGGACAAGGAGGCGAACAAGGCCGGCCATCCGCTCATCCGCGTGGAGGACGTGCACAAGGCAGTGCAGAAGTTCGAGCCGCACGAGGCGAACCGGTACGAGGACATCATCTACTTCCCCCGCCTCGGCCACGACGAGCGGATCGTCATCGAGGCCTACGATCTGGACGCCTTCCGCGACCCGGGCCTGCATTGGGTCTATCTCAACGAAGCGCTGAACGATCCGAAGTACAAGGGGACGATCGAGCCCGACCCGTTCGCGGCCGAGCTCCTGACCGAGGGGGCGGCGCAGTTCGGCGTGCTCGTGCTGCGGGTGGCGGGGACGGTGGCCGGCGAGCAGGGGAAAGACCGGCTCGACCGGACGCATCTCCACGAGGCGCTGAAGCGCATCCAGAAGCTGCTCGACAAGCACGCCGCGGCGCCGCCGGTGAAGAAGCACGCCGCAACGATCGCCTCGGCGAAGCCGGCCAAGGAGCCGACGAGCGGCGGCAAGTACTTCACCGACGTCACGGCATCGAGCGGCGTTGCCTACCAGCACCGCATGTCGGACTGGCTGGCGCGGCTGATCCGCTCGTATCAGGTGACCGAGGGGAACTCGGTGCGGCTCGCGGTGCCGCCGGCATTCGGCGGCTCGGGCGTCGCGGCGGAAGACATCGACAATGACGGCGACGTCGACGTGCTGATCCTCGGCGGCGCCGGCAATGCGCTCTACCTCAACGACGGAAAGGGCCGCTTCACCGACGTCACGGCGTCGTCCGGCCTCGTCTGGACGCGGCCGGATGGCAATCCAGGCGAGCCGCGGCAGCCGATCATCGCCGACTTCGACAACGACGGGCTGCAGGACATCCTCATCACGTACGCCGACGACAATCACCGCCTCTACCGCAACCTGGGAAACGCCAAGTTCGAGGATGTCACGGACCGCTCGAGCCTCGGCGGGAAGGGGCTGATCGGCGGCCCGGCCACGGCGCTCGACTTCGACAAGGACGGCCTGCTCGACCTCTACATCGGTTACTTCGGCGACTACGTGCGGGGCGAGCTGCCGACGCTGTCGCGCCGCAACAGCAACGCGCTGCCCGACAAGCTGTTCCGCAACAAGGGCAACTTCGTCTTCCAGGACGTGTCCGCGGGAAGCGGCATCGAGAACACCGGCTGGGCGCAGTCGGTCGGCCATCTCGACTTCGACGGCGACGGGTGGGAAGACATCATCTGCGGCAACGACTTCGGCGTGAACGCGTGGTATCGGAATTTGGGCAACGGCAAGTTTGAGGACGTGTCGCCGAAGATCGGCACCGACAAGCCGAGCTACACGATGAACATCGGCATCACCGACCTCAATCGCGACGGCTACCCGGACGTCTACATCTCGAACATCGTGACGATGGACAAGGACGAGAAGTACGTCCTGCCCGACACGAAGACGCGCATGAAGTTCAACCCGGCGAAGATGGCCAACATGCGCGTGGTGGAGGCGAACGACCTCTGGACCTCGGTCGCGCAGAACGGCAAGCTCTCCGGCTACGAGCAGAGCGAGTCGGTCGGCCGCGGCTACCGCTCCACCGGCTGGTCGTGGGGCGCGAGCTTCTTCGACTTCGACAACGACGGCGACGACGACCTGTACGTGGTCAACGGCATGAACGAGTTCGCGGTCTACTCCAGCGTCAACCCCTACCTCACCGACCCTTCGGGCAAGCCGACCAACGCGATCCTGCCGGTGGCGGAGAAGGAGGTGCCGGTGTTCTTCGTCAACCGCGACGGGAAGCTGCAGGAGGAGACGGCGAAGAGCGGCGCGGACCCGGCCGGCAACGCGCGCAGCGTGGCGTACTTCGACGCGGACGGCGACGGCGACCTGGACATGGTGGTGAACAACTTCAACGGGCCGGCCATCGTCTACCGCAACAACACGAAGGGCAACCACTGGATCAAGCTGCGCCTGGCCGGCGATCCGGCGAAGGGCACGACGCGCGACGCGATCGGCGCGCGCATCCTGGTCGACACGAAGTCGCAGAAGGGGATGTGGCGCGAGGTCTTCTCCACGATCGGCTACCTCTCCGCGAACCCGAAGGAGCAGCACTTCGGCCTCGGAACCGACACGCGCGCCGACGTGACGGTGATCTGGCCGGACGGGACGCGGCAGCGGTTCACGGGGCTGGCGGCGGACCGGGAGTACCGGGTGACGGAGGGACAGGGAGTGAAGTGAAGCGGCGGCAACTGCTTTGCATGGTAAAGTAGTTACCATGCAATACGACACCGCCATCATCGGGGCCGGCCTGGCCGGCCTGCAGTGCGCGCGGCTCCTCGCCGCGCGCGGGCTGCGCGTCCTCCTCCTCGACCGCAAGGCCTCGCTTTCCGACGCCGTCCACACCACCGGCATCTTCGTGCGCAAGACGTGGGAGGACTTCCCGCTGCCCGACGAGCAGCTGGGCCGGCCCATTCGGCACGTGACGCTCTACTCCCCCGCCCGCCGCCCGCTCGCGCTGGAGGCGGATCACGACGAGTTCCGCGTCGGGCGGATGTCGTGGATCTACCTTTACCTCCTCGAGCAGTGCAGCCGGGCCGGCGTGACCTGGATGCCGGCCACCCGCATCGTGTCGATCGACGAAACCTCCATCACGGTCGAGCGCAACCGGCACGCGGAGCGGATCGAGGCGCGCTACGTCGTCGGCGCAGACGGCGCCCGCTCGACTGTCGCCACGCTCCTCGGCCTCGGCCGCAATCGCGAGCTGCTCGTCGGCGTGGAGGATATCCTCCCGTCCCGCGGCGGGGAAAG
>JADMIO010841959.1_pt1 | contig 57566 bp, 73 predicted proteins | sample 8958161 | NCBI WGS metagenome assembly JADMIO01 (sample SAMN16585339, study PRJNA669376) | soil metagenome | isolation source: Crop rotation soil | place: USA: Cullars Rotation, Alabama | collected 2011 | reverse complement strand
GCGACTTCAAGTCACGTGAATTCCAAGCTTCGGATCCCACTGTGCTGGAAAGAAGTTCGGCGCGTTGTTTCGCACGTTCATGATGTCCTGAATAGGGCCATGACACGCCGCGTACTTGCCGAGAATTGATTCTCCTGTGTCCTGAAACTGTAACGGAATTAAAGCTTTCTGCCAGCGTCCGAAGACTAACGATCGCGGCGACCCGTACGGTGTGCCATCATGAATAGAATTTCCAACCGTCGTTTTCTTCCGCTTGAATAGCAACGCACCGACTAAACCCAACCCGCCATAAGCTAAAAGTTTCGAAAAGAATCCCTGGTGTGCCTTATGGACGAAGCTCGAGGTTAGTTGGACTATTCGCACGCCCTGGAAGAACTTTGTGTTTTGCAATCGAGAACAGGTCGCAAACGTACCATCGCAGATCTTTTCAGCCTGGTATTCGATCGACTTCTCAGACAGCGTTTCATTGCCCATGCAATCAAAGCCTGGCACTTTGAAAACAGGAGTAAGCGGACATGTCGGCTGGTACAAAGTCGGAGGGGCTTGCGTCTTAATCGTTCCGAGGTCCTGCGTTGCCGACAGCGTTCCCGACTCACGGTTAAAGTCGTCCGGCTTATCGACTCTGCCGACGAAGCGAATTATTGAATGTCCAAACTGACTGGCAGCGTCCCCGCCTATCGGAGCACTGCGGGAGATCATCCGGACTACTAAACGCATTCCCTGCACTCGATTATTGAGTACAAATTCAGCCATGCGGCGCCGGAAGATAAACTGACCTTCCGTTTCACCCTCGAGCAACGTTGGCACGTTCGAAAATCTAATGGTTACAGTGTCGAACTTCTTACCAATGCTTTTGTTAATTGATACGCCCTCAAGCACTGTGCGCTCGTACGGGACGTCTTCACCATCCAAGTCAAAAGAAATAATTTGGCCGGCGAACCGCGCTACGGCATGACGCGGATCATAGCTAAGGTTGGCGCTCTCGGGTTCTGGAAAGGGCAGGTAGGACCAAGGGTAGAACTCGTACAGATAGATTAGATCGCGGTTGCGAGACGCTAACAGGTTATTCAGGTAGTCGGAGACTTGAAACATTTAGCTTGGAGGTTTGATAAGGCGAACGACTCTTTTGTTGCGCCACACTTTCTCATGTTCACCATCAATGTATTCTTCTATATAGACGCCAGTTACTAGTGCTCCTGGTTCGCCTCTAACGAATGGACGATCGCGAGGTTCCTGAAAATCAAAAGGCGTGTCATAGCGAACCGAGTCCTTGAATTGATCCAGCACAAGAATGTCTTCTTCGCTCTTGTTCTCATACGTAAGCGTATATCTCTGTGAGGGACTGTTCGCAGAGGTGTTTGTATCAAAACCCCCGTCCTCATAAACGTGCTTAATCGTTATTTCACCCCAGTCGAGTGAGTGCTTGACGTACTTATTCGGTTTGACGCCCGTCCCGCCAGTTGTATTACGAGTCGGAACCAAAGCCGCATCCACGGCTGGCAGTGCGTTAATGGAAAACGACCCTCCACTGTTATTCGTTACAAATCGAAGTACATTTGAATTCGGCTCTTCGGAAACGAACCAGTCAACCCCTGTTGCTCCGGTAGGCAGCGGAGTGATAGAGGCGACGTTGATTTGCTCATCATCGTCAAGAGCTATCAGAGCGGCTGGCCCGACTTTGGTTTTGCCATTTCCGTTGAGATATGCATAGGCCACGAGGTAGGCACCGTTTGCAAGCGCACCGGCAGCACTTGTGAGAACAGGCGCTGCGCTTGGATTGGCGAGAATGCCCGCTGCTGGCATGGGGTAAGTTGGCATCTATAGATATTCCTGAAGAAAGAGCGCTTGAGACCAGATCTCGACGCAAACTAAAGGCTTCGTTAGGAATTAGTTATAGCGAAATTGGAAGGTTTATTTTTCGATGAGTCGTAGCTGTTCTCGAGTGCTTGGGTTTCGCCGCTCAATAAAGAGCTGCCGAGAAATCGTGACAAACAGCACCGTTTCGGTTACGCTTCGCGGCCATGTCAGACGCTCTCTTCACCGAAGCGGATGTCGAGTATCTCCTCAGAGCAAGAAAGGTCATACAGAGTATTACAAGAGATACAACCGACGACCCCGACGCCGACTTAATGGAAATTAGTTATCGGATCGTTAGGATCGGGAATCCAGGTGACGACATCAAACTAAGATTGCAAGCCCGCCGTCCGAAGCCGGTTTTGGCAACATCCCACAGGCCGAGGCCAAGCGCGGCGCTGCTGTGGCATGGTGAGCGCATTAGAGGCATCGATCATTCGATCGTACATGACCGTATTAAGGATGGATTGGTTGTAGGCAAGGTTCGCGGATGGCATGAGCACGTCTGGACATTAGCAGATCGTGACAGGCAGGTAATCAGCGTAGCTCGACAAATGAGAAGGGTACAAGAGGACTTTCGATCCGTCCTGCATTTTTGCATGAGTCGCTGGCGAATCGAATTGATTGAAGACGAAGATCGGCAGCAGATTCTAAGGTACATGTGAGGGAGCTATGAGCATAACAACACAAGTTTTAGATGCTTATCTCAGGGCTCAAAAAGGGCTAATCGAGTTTGAGGACCTGGACGCAAATAATTGTCGCGTGTCTTTGCCGCTACACTATTCCGCTCATGCGCGCGTAGAGTTGGCAATCACGAAACTATCTAGAGATCAATTTCTCTTAACCGATGAAGGCCAGACAGTCGCTGAATTGAGGAATGCCGGCCATGCGACAGGCTCACGTGTTCTAGAGCGGCTAAGAGAAATAATTCGTATTTTTAAGGTCGATTTGGACGGGATATCCTTAGTCAGAATGTGCAACCGCAAAGACTTGGGGACGGCGGTTCACGAACTTGGCGAAGCTGCTAAAACTCTTGGAGATGCGTATCTGATGCCACGTGACAAAGAAGCTGATCCGCAAATTGAAGAGACAATCAAGGACAAGGTTCGGACTGTTTTTAGAAGCTCGGAATACTTTTACCGCGAAGACCAAACAGTACCCGGCAAGATAGAAGCGGCTGGTCATCGCGTTGATTTTTACTTACCACCAAACGGATCTAACGGCTTAGCATTGGAGGTGCTCATTAACCCCAATAAGTTACAAGCCGAAGCTTGGGGCTTTAGAGCTCGGGATATGAAGGACGCCAACGCGGGGTTACAAATTGGTTTTGTTTACGATCAAGTGTCAAAGGATCTCAGCCGCACCATAATCACGAGCATCGCTGACATAGCCGTTTCATCTGCGGAAACAACCTTCTTGGCCGAATTGCTGAACAAGCACCAAATATCACGCGGGTCCGCCTAACGCTTCCCACTTCGCTTCGCAAGCGTTTTGACAACAACAATGAAGCGGCTGCTCTCGAGTGGCCGCTTCATTTTGCCGCAACTGTTCGCCAGCGAGCAGCATTATGTGGCGTGGTTTTGTTTTTTTAACTAGGTTTTTGAAACGGCATAATCATTGCTCTGTTTTGACTCGTCATGATTCCCCTCATCGGCCTTTTACTTTGCATCTATCTTGTGTTTAAGGGTGTGGAGATATTTCAGATAGCACACTCAGCATCGAGCGCGCCCGCTAGCGCGATTATTGTTGGCATATTATCTCTCGCCGCCAGTATCGTTATTGGCGCCTTCTTTGCGTTCCTGTTCTTAACAAGTGGCGTCAGCGTGCCAACCACGATACCTCCAATTTGAAGCAACGCTTCGAGCAGCACTGCGAAGGATCCTTTTTTATGAAGCTACTAGCCATCGCCCTCCTGGTTTTAACGTTAACCCCTGTTCCCCAGGACTTGGAATCGAAGATAAAGACGTTCCGAAATAACAAGCGGTTCTCAGTCAAATATGACAAGTTTAAGGATCGGACTATTGTGGACGTCGGCCCATTTGTAGTAGGCGGAAACATGCGGTATTTCGCGTCCGGATCACAGATGTACATGACGGCGCGATTCTTAACTCCAGGGCCAACAGTTAATGGGAACGTAAAGAGTTTCGCGCTTTGGTTTAGAGCCACCGGGAAGAATTGGCAGTTTCTAAAATCGCGCGAGCTGTACGCGATCGCCGATGGCGAGCGGTTTGAATTCGGGGAGGGTCGGTACGATGGAGATGTGAGCGGATCAAGCCGAGGCATCGGGGTATCAGAAACGCTTGGTTTCATTATCCCCGTCGACGCATTTGAAAAACTTGGTAAGGCGCAGAACGCAGAGTTGCGGATAGGTGACTTCGAAATGAAGTTGAAAGAGGAACACAAAGAGGCGTTTCGAGATCTTCTTGCCTTGTCTACTTGCGTTAACTGTCCTCGAACAACATTGTGAGATCCTCTTAGTGTGTTAATGAAGAGCCGTGCATCTCTCTTATGTGTTTCCGTCCTCAAAAACAATCTCACGCGATTCGCCTGCGTGACGATAGTTCTTAGATAAAACGCTCAGTATGTGAGAATCGTTGCTTTCAACCCGTAAGACGTGGACATGCTTAACTATCGTTTGCGGCGGCTGTGCTTGGTTTCGATTCTGAATTATCGGATTAAGTTGATTAGATCCTTGCGATGACGACGCTCCCGCGCTCCCGCTTTTCTGCGAAAATAAATCGCCTGCCGCCTTGCGGCCTCCAAGTGCTGAGCCTCCCGCAATCAGTGCCCATATACCCGCAGAGACAAAGTGCGAAGTCGATTCAGCGGGATTTAGGAACAAAGTCCCAAAGCCAAGCGCGGTCTCCTTGATCATGTTCACGCTAGCCTCTTTTGCCAAGTTCGCGAGCGCCTGGGCCAAAAGTTTTCTTCCTATTGCTGGTCCGGTCGTTCCTAACAAAACCCAGTTTTCAACTACTTGCCCTATCGCATCAGCAACTTCGAAAAACGAATCCGTAAGGATACGGTTTAGAGGAACGATTGAGTCTTCAATGGCTTTAGAGAATTTCTCCAGTTGCTCTGTGCCGAGATCAAGTTTACCTAACGGATCGGCCTCGCGTTCATCCTGATCTGCCTTATCGTTAATACCCTGCTGCCGTGTGTTACTGAAAATATCTTCCGCCTCTTGTTGCCGCTTCAGCTTGTCTCGTTTTTGTCTTAGAGCCTCCAGTCTTTCGATCAGCCTGTTGAGTTCATCAATTTCCTCTTGATTCCTTGGCTTGAAGTCCGCGATGTGCTTTTCCAGCGCTCTGATCTGTTCATCGTTCTCGCGCTTTTGCCGATTGATTGACTCAGTTACGTTCGCATGGCGCCGGCGCTCTTCGTTAAGATCGAATTCGCGTTGCGCGCGAATGATATCTTTGCGACGCGCAAAGTGGACCTCCATGAGATCGATCTTTTCACGTTCGGTTTGCTGCTCAATATCGGCCGTGCGGCTTGAAATCTCTTCTAACTCTCGTTCATAAAGGCGGGCGTTGTTGAGATCCTTTTGTCGGCCCTGATCAACGTCACGGTTTCCATCGGCTTCGATCTGTGAACGTTGTGCGTTCAATACACGGAGACTATTATTGAGAGATGTATCGGCATCAGTTTTGTCTTTATTGGCTTTCTTTTTCGCGTCGAGTTCCGCGTCAAAACTGGCTTGGATCTCAGCCGCAATTGGCAGTCTCCTTTTATCCAACGGTGGGAGTTTATTTAGCTCGGTCTCTAGTGCCTTTCTCTGCTCCGCGAAAGCGTTGAGGCGCTGTCGAATCTGCTGGTCAATGACTTCTCGCTCTGCCAGGGCAACGCCTTTTTGTTGATCCAACGCATCGAGACGGATTTTCAATATTTTTTCTGCGGCTCGCTGCTCAGACGTGACGCGAAGGTCAGCAAGCGCCTTTATAGTCGCTATTCGCGAGTTATCGGTTATCTCGCTCGCCCGTAAAAACGAGTCAATGGTCTGACGTTGCAAATCGAGTTGCTTGCGCTGCTCGTCGCGCAGAATTTCAATTCGCCGGTCCGACTGCTCCGCAAGGCTAGCCGTCCGCTGGCGTTGTAAGTCTGCAAGTTGGGAGTTTATTTGCTGAACCAGCGCCGGGTCTTTGCCAGCTTCTGCGCGCTCCTGTTCGAGTAGTGCCTTGCGTCTGTCGAATTGGGCTTTAAGTAATTCGGTGGAAACGTCCTGAGCAAATAACTGCGAGTTAGTACCTGTCTGTGCGGAACGATTAATCGCCGCTATACGATCGTTCAAAGAGTTAACGAAAATATCCAATAGAGCGCGGCGATGCGCTTGTTCTTTCTGTAGTTCCTGCGCACGAAACTCTGCGCGTTTATCTGCTTCGAACTTGTCGAACTTAGTTCGCTCGTTAGCAATCTGTTCATCAATGGCCTGGATGTCATCGGCCTGTTTCTGTCGGTCTTTCTCGCTGTTAGTAAATTCTTTTGCGCGCGCTTCACGTCGCGCCTCCAATTCCTTAACTACCGCTTGTGTTTTGGATTTCTCGAGCGCGATTATTGGCTCGAGCGCCTGCGTTGGGCTGATCTCTCTGAGTCGCAATTGGCGATCGATTTCGGCTATCTGTGACTCTGCAAACCGTACCGCTTCGTTAACCTCTGCTTTCACCAGGCGAGCTTCTTCGCCGGCCTTCTTCAGTGCTGATTCCTCACCTGTGGGCAAGGGGACGGGTTTCAGGTCTGGTATATCTATGGGCGCTATATTTTCGCGATCTTGGAGGTCTTTCAGGATCTTTGCGGTTGTTGAGGCATCCCCCCTAACCGCGGCGATAACCAACGACAATCCGCGGAGACCGCTGGCAAAGGTATCGATTACTGGTCTTCCAACAAAACCAAGGAGGTCGAATAGACCTTTACTGGCGTTAGTGAGTTCGCTTAACGCCGTAACGATTTCCAAGGCAGCCGGCAGAAACTCACGACCCAACTCTCGAGTCAAAGCATCGGTTTGACGACTTAATAATTCAAGTTCATCGTTGAACTTATCCGCTGCTTTGGCGTCTTCATTCGAGACGATTAATCCTAGCTCTCGGAACCTGTTGATCGCCTTGTCGAGGTCGCCATTTGTTTCTTTAATGATCGCCAGAACGCTCTTGCCGCCACGTCCAAACAACTGCAATGCGAGAGCGGTCTGTCGGAAACCTTCGGGCATTTTGCCCAGGGTTGCGAACGTTTGACGTAACGCGCTCTCGGTGTCCGTGGTTTGAATACCAAGTTCACCCAGGAGTCCCGCTGATTCACTCATCGGGTCCATCGAATCTTCGAGATGTTTTTGAAAAATTCCGAACGATGAAGAAAGCGCTCCAAGATCCGTGCCCGTGGTGGAAGCCAGAACATCGAACGCTGAGAGGAGCTCGACGGAGATACCTGTTTGCTGGTTCAGGTCTACAAACTTTCCCTCAAACTCGGCAGTCGACTTTGCGAGGTCGAACATCTTCTTTTCAGCTAGCACTAAGACAGCCACAACGGCCGCAACTGCTAGGACCGCTATACCGACTGGTCCAGCCATCGCGGCGAAGGCGCCGCCCGCTTCGCCCGTTGATGCTGCAAGGGCAGCCATTTCGGAGTCAGCCGCGGCCAGTGCTGGAGTTAGTTGTTGAGCCAGCGCTGGTCCAAAGGTGCTGATTGCGGCTTCGTCCTTCTCAACCTGAGAACCTAAAGAGGTAAAAGTTTGCAGGAACTTTTTGATTTCATCGACTGGCTTGCCGGTTTTAGTAGCGATGCTGGCAATGATATTTCCCAACCGTAACACGGAGCCTTCGGCGTTTTGCGAGGTCGCAATAAACCCCCTCATGTTTTCGGTAAGCCGGACGAAGGCACCGCCAGCAATCGGTATGCGGTGACCGATAAAGAGGTTGAAGTGATCCCCTAAAGATGAGAGGCTTTTTTCAATCAGCGTGTTTGAGTTAACAGCCGCCTGGGCGGTCTGGAGTTGCGACCGGATCTGAGACGCTGCTGACTGTGAGGCGGCGCGGGTTGCATTTGCCAATGCGCCCTTAATCACCTTCTCGCGATTCGCATTCGACTGCGCAACAGCCGCTTCGCCTTCTTTTTCGGACTGTTTCGTTGCGCCTAGTTTCTCCTTCTCATGGGCTGTCCACGCTGCTGACTCTCGAGCCGCCGATTTAGTTAATTCCTTTTCTCGCGCCTGGAAGGCTGCAGCGATTTCCTTTTCAACGGATTGAGTTGTCGAAGCCCGTTGTGAGGCGAACGCCTTCTCAATACTGACTTCCTTTTGAAGCGCATCGGCTTGCTGTCTATCGCGCGCAGCCCACATCGCGTCCATCTGTTTAAGAACAGTGGCGTTGGTCTGCTGCTGAATGGCTACTGTCTGCTGCCCTAGCGTCTTCTGTGACGTGATTGCCGCGGCAGCCGCACCATCGTTAGGCTTATTGAGTTTCTGGAGTTCTGAGGCGATTTGCGCCGTAAGGCGCGGGAGTTCGGTGGAGGCCTGTGAGCCGTCCAGTTTAAGGAGAAAGGTTAATGAGAGTTCATTCGCAGACACATTCTACGGTTCCGGTTTGATCTTGGACCAATCCTCATTAAGGAACTTGAAGCGCAGGCGGATCGGATTAGTCATAAACACGTCTGGATCTACCTGCGAGAGATCAATCCACTGTAATGGATTAAACACACCCTGCGGCGTCTCGCACCATATCTCCAGCGTATTACAATCGGCAGGGCACTCGAAAGTCTGTTCTTCAGTGTTCATTCGCCGAACGCTTTCGTGATCGATTTATTGTACGCCCCTAGGCTCATTACATTCCGGTCAACTTGCTTCTCAATCAGGTCGTGAATCCTCAATCTCAAGTTGCAAACTAAGTCGAATGGGTTTAGCCAAGAAGAGTCGTGTTTCAATCCCCAGAGGATTCCCGGTCTCACACTAAAGTTTCTACCCGCGAGCGAAAGTTCCAGTACGGCGGCGTGGTTCATCAGGAACGCTTTTGAGTTCTTCCACTGGAACGCTGTCACCCCCTTGCGTTTCAACCGGCGATTCAGCCTGTAATCCGAGCGCACAACGGTAAATGAACCCTAAATCGCTATCATCCAAATCCGCAATGTCGAGTTCGCCTCGTTTACGAGCCGGGCGAAGGACAATCTTCGGAACCACACAGGCTGCCACAACAGTCTTGCCGGTCAATTGAGAAACTCGCTCGCTTTGCCGCTGGGAATTGAGAACTTCTTGTCTCGTTTGCTTGTCGTTCTCAGAGTCTTCCGTGTCTGTCTCGGGGATTTCTAGCCCCTGATCGACCCATGAAGAGAGCGCCTCTTGTTTCAGTAGCGCGGCCATATTTCGCGCTACATAGGACGGCATCAACCCGAGGCGACGAATAAGAAACCGCTCGCCAGTCTCCGGGTTTGTGTGCCACTCGGGGACGATCTTTTCTTGCCGTTGCGCTTTACGCGCGAGATAACCTTGACTATCCCAAGTTGGCATCTGCGCTGGCTGTTGCTGCTGTAGATCGTTCGGTTGAGCTTTAGCCATTACGGGGCCGCATCAATAACGAGCGTAAACTCCTTTGTCTTGATTACTCCGTTAGCGTCTTCGGCCTGGACAGTAAACGTCGAAGAGCCGGCTGTAGTTGGCGTACCGGATATGACACCTCCCGAGCTGAGCGTCAAGCCAGCGGGCAAAGTGCCGGCGGTAACTGTCCAAGTGTAGGGCGACAACCCGCCGCTGACTGCCAGTGTTTGCGAGTATGCAACGTCCTCGTCACCACCCGTAAGCGGTGAAGCGGTACTAATCGTGAGAATTGCCTCAATCACAAAGGCTCGCCACACCTGATCACCATCTTGGCGCGTGTCATCGGCCAGCCCGGTGATAACCATTGGCTGCTTTGCGCGCTCTGTTTTTTTGAATTGCAGGGTATAGTTAGCGTTATTGTAAGCCTTGGGAAGATAAGCCCCGATAAAACCGCCACTTTTTTCCTTTGAGATAACAACTACCGGAGCCGGCGCGAGCGAAACCCTGGAGCCGCCCGCCGTAACACGCTTAGTTGTGACGCCAGCCACGGTGTTTTCAGAGAATTGCGTACCCGGCTGCAAGGCTGCCATCTTTTCGATATTAACCACCTCAAGGGCCTCGAAGTCTATGTGCGCGTTCCAGCCATCAACGCCGGCATCATAATCAGCGTCGATCTCGTCATAGGTCTCGCGCGTAATAGTGGGCTCAGCCGTAAATGTATATCCAGCATCGGTCCCCCCAAAAAATACCGCATTTGGATTTTGGGTCGGATCCGGTACACCGTTCGCGTCAACGATCAAGTCCTCATCGAAGTCGAGTGCTTTGACGTTGTAATAAGCTTTGCCATGCTTCCGGTGGAATGAAACTGTATTTGCGGTTCCCGATGCTGCCATTTAGGTTTCTCCTATCCTCTCTCAACTTCGCGGTATGAAATCGTCGCGATCACGCTGCCGACTTGGACGTATGTGTTTTCGCTTTCGTATTGTCGCGGTCCATATCGTTCACTTCCTACGGTTACAAGAATCGCTTCACGTTGACTACTGTCGAGTCCAACCGTTAATGCCTCTTCACTCATTTCAGCGACGATTGATCGAATCATTAATATGTACGGCTCAACCGTTTCGATTAAGAGATCCGGATCGACCTCAATGCACTCAACCTCGAGTAGCAACCGTTTGTTCTCATCGTAATCTCCGCCGTTGGAAGCTTGCGGGTCGTTGCCCATAACGAGAGCGTTGATAACCGGATAGCTGTCTCTCACCGCGCGAGCGGTGTACGCAGCAGCTAACGGAGGAAGAGTATCCGAAATACCCGACTGGCTCGCTGCCCACGCTAAGGCCTCGACTTGGTTCGCCATGATCGCGCTCACAATGTTGCTGCGGAACGGCTTGATCGATAGAAACTGAAATCTTGGCGTCCATGTCATTTCACTTGAAGCCCTAGCTCGCGAGACTGTTCTTTAATCTTCTCAGTCGCCGCTTCGCCCATGCGATTAAAGTCTTGCTGGTTGAACATAAAAACCGGACGTTTCTTACTGGCGAACCGTGAATAGTGAACTGACGATCCGAGCAGGAGCGAGTCGCGGCCTTGTGCAGTGTGGATGTTCATTGTTGCGTTCTTTTTTGTCAGCGACGTAACAAGGGCTGTGGTTGCCTGCATGATCGGCTTATCTCCGAACTTCTCACGCTTATACTCTTCATAAGCGGGCGTGTTCTCCGGCCATCGACCGCGTCCTTCACTATCAAAGATCTCCTGAACGATTGGATAGAACGCCCGCTCTGCTACTGCTTCTAGAATTGGTTGCGGCTCTTCGATCTGCCGGCCTAATTGCGTGAATGTGGACCGGACTTGTTCAAGGCCTTGAACTTCATAAAAGAATCTGAGCGTCGTCACTTAATAGCGCCCCCCTTGATCTCTTTTGTGAAGAACGTCCACATTCGCGGCTCGCCTTGTGGGGGGTCTTGACTATCAACCTTGCAATAATTCTCTCCCCACTGGAGCCGATTAACTCGGGATGTGATATCCGGTGTCAGCAACTCCTGATCTATCACTTCCACCTTGAACAGCGTCTCGATTTGGCCTCTAATTCGCTCTGAAGATGGCAACCACCCGCTAGTTATTTCAACGAGCTCGACCGGATCTCCCGACCTCTTTTCAAAGAACTTAAGCGTAACGTCTCCGTAGAGGAGTTCTCTCTTTACGTCAAAGACTTCTTTGAAGGCCTCCCGAATCTCAGTTCCATCGCTCATCACTCACCACCTATGAAGATCTGTAGTAAATGCTGATCGTGGTCTATCTGTATCTGCGCGCCGCGATGCAATATCAGCATTAGAAATTCCACCTGCATATACCTTCGGTGTTGGGCATAGAGCAGAGGGTCTGGCTGGCAACCCTAAAGCAATTCGAATCCGTGTCCGGATCGCCTGCCGTTTTCGTTCATTGTCAAAGTCCACCCCACTGCTACCACCTTCAAGCTTTACATGGGAGTCTCGGATCGTCGCCCAGGTGGCGAGATCCGCGATAATTGATGTCTCCTGATCTGCATTCAGCGATGGCGCGAGTTCTTCAATCTTCGCGTACTTCTCCAGCGTAATCTCTGCAACCGTTACTTTTTGTGGGCCAGTTAGGGCCATTCAATTTTCTACTCAAACACTTGCGTGGCAAGATTAAAGATTCGATACTCCACTACGCCTTTTAAGGTGTTGGCGTCGTGCCCGCCGGTAAAGCTGCCTAGATCTTCTCCCCATCCCGCCGTGTAGTTATTTACCCTTAGCTTGATTGGAAGGCCTCCTATTGGACCACCAACGTTTCGAAAACCGTAGGCGAACTGCCCCCAATCGTTGATTTCAGGAGCGGACGCAAGAATCAGCGGCGTCATGCCAGCAATGATCGTGCTGGCACTTCCCGGAATTCCGCCAAACGCCACCTTTGCCGCCGAGTAGGGCAATATCGGCTCTCCGATTGGTGAGAGCGACCCGCCTAGCGAGACAGAAACAACGTCGCCGACGTTTGTGTACTCACCCGCCGTGGTGTCTACCTTCATCACTAAGAGCGTAGGGATTAACAGTCGATCGGCATCGAGCGCCGGAACGAGATCAACTCCACCAGGCGCAAGCTGCTTTATCTCGTCGTTATTGAGAGCAAAAGGCGCCTGCCATAACTTGCTGAGCGTTCCGCCTGAGACTGCGCTTGGCATTTAGTCGTATGTCTCCAGGTAAGCTATCGTTACATCTTCTGATCCACCACGGATACCGTTTACTGCTCCCACACAATCAATCGAAATTGACTCTCCTGCTTTCAACGGGAACCCGTTTGCTGCTGATACCGTTCCAGTGCCCACATAGCAGGATTCAGTTAAATGAATGTTTCTCACTGTAACGCTACGTCTCTTAGCTCGAGCTGGAACTAATTGTCCTGACGCAGCGCCCGCAGTGGCCTGACCGTTTGCCATGCTCGCGCCACCCTTGAGGGTCTTGATGTAGACGTTAGTCGCCATTAAATAACAACGTACTGAATGTAAAGTTTCGCGACGAGACCGGTCGCGTCTCCTGTCTTCTCGTCTATCGTCACCCACTTGCCTGACGCTAAGAGTTGAGCGTGAGCGTTCGCCGCACTGTCGAGCGCGGGATCCATACTGTCGAACACGCTGATGGCCGCGTTCGCGTCAACACCATCAAGCAGTGTGTCACTTGTCGTTGTTGCGCTCGTTGGTGTAACACCAACATCCAGCGTGCATGCCCCGGTGGACACTGTCGTAAGATTTAGTACCGCGCGCAACACCAGAATCGAGCTCGCCTCGGGATTCTGCCAGGCAACGACGCCGCCCGTCCCGGCGTGTATCGCTGCGCCAGTGAGCGAGACCACGGCAGTCTTAATACCGCGATCGAACGTGACGGTTCCAAACGCGGCCATGACTTGATTGAACTGCGCTGCTGTAAATGAGAGCAGTGTACCGGCAATCTTGATCGAGCTCGCAAGAAGCTGGCCTACTTTGAATCCGCCCCTAGTTCCCTGTGTCGCCATGTTTTTCCTTCCTTCCCATGCGCTTTTCGCGCCCATTCGGTTGGATTAGCTTAATGTAGCGCTGCTCTTCCAGCTCGCGAGCGTGGCGCCATCCTGATGCGTCCACTTCAGTACCGATCGGGAGCGTGACCTCGCCCTGCGGCAATGGCTTCGTTACGATGTGCGTGTTCATCTCGTCGCCTTCGAGGGTGCTTTAGAGTCGGCCTTGCGATCGGGGGCTTCTGGCTTGTTGTCACCTTTGTAAGACCCGTCATCGTTAACGAACTGACGAACACTTTCTGGAAGGTTTTCAGGATCGACAACATGAAGCGGCTCGCTTGGAGCACTCACTGAAATCCCATTGTTGGCGCAGAACGCCTGTACTTCCTGCTCTGTCATTTCTTCTTTCCCTTTTCTTCAGAGGGTTCATCCTTGGGGGCGATAAAGAATCCGCGCTCATCAAACTGCCCGCGCATCAATTGAGGAACCCTCGTGACGTCCAGCAGACGTAACTTTGCCTCACCGTCATAGATTGGTTCTGTGAACGCGATGCCTTGAGCATCAAGGTACTTCCGGATTTCACGTTCTGATTTCATCGCAACTCCTAAGCAACGGCTGATGCGGTGAAAACGCCGAGATCGGTAGCCACAACCTTGTAATCAAACGCCACTTGGCCTTCGACTCTGGTCGCGCGGATTTCCGGAATATCGAATCGAGTGATACCGATGTCGTCTTGACCGGTTCCGCCTTGGTGAACACCGCGCCACACTAGCGTGTAGAGCGCCGAGGGAACCAATAGACCCGGGTTGGGTGCCACGTGCATAAGAAGGGCGCTTTTGCCCCACACAAACGAATACGCCGCGGTCTCGCCCTCAATCCCTGTGTTCTTCACGGAAGAAGCAATAAACACGCGGTCGACATCGAACATAGCAGCGAGCAGTTCGGGAGTAACCACTCGGCCATTCACCTGAGTCGTGTACTTGATCCTGTCGATGATGTCGGGGTGCGACTTCAAGGCAATGTAAGCGTCATAGCCCAACACGAGCGTGTTCGCCATCTGCCCGGTGGTCGAGAGGATGGTGCGTTTTTGGGTTTCGACGTCGCCGATCGGATCTGACGCGGTATAGTCACTCCAGAGGTTTGAGAGAGTAGCGTCTGTGCCCCAAATACCAGTGCCGAAGATGTCGGAGACCATTTGGATCTCCATCCTCAACAGCATTCTTTGAGTGATTAAGCGGGTGGCATCGCGCTCAAGATCGACTTGCGGGGAGGCGTTTGCTCTTGCCTGTTCCCCGATGTCTTTATGAAGAGCAAAGACATCACAGGAGTAGTCCCCGGTCGACAAGCCGTAGCCCGTGCCGGCTGATTCCGACGCGTCAGCTCGCGGCTTCGCTTCATCGCGAAACCAATCGGCCTTTGTGTACGTGAAGTATTTGCCAGCCTGTTTTTCAACAGGAATGATCGGCGCGATCTTCGTCGCAATAAACTGCGTATCCAGCTGTTGGTAGGCAGTCGAAATGTTGGTTAGCGGCTGGCTAACGTAAACCTGCGCCGAACTTGGTTGAGGCATGAGCCGATTCCTCTCTTGGGAGGGACTCTGACCTCAACGGGTTCTGGTCTCGGGTTACTTGTGGGTTGCGCGGATCTAAGACTTTAATAAAGCGCTTGCACACGCACTTGATTTCGATGGCCGTATTGAGCATCACTTCTTCCGCGATACTAAACAGTAAGTGTCGGCTTACTGGACAACGTACATCCATTACGCGAGTGTTCGAGTGTTCAGGCAGTTGATCGCGGCGGTCACCAGACCTCCGGCGGCCGCGTTATCGATCAGCACTTGGCCGACAATATGTTTTGTGGTATCCGCAGCAGTGTAAGCCGCAGCTTGGCCGTCTGCGGATGTGCCGATTGAGTCGATCGCGGCAAGATCTGCATCACCCTCGAGTTTAGTAATTCCGACCATACAGACCTTGATCCCACCAGGGGCTCCGGCTCCCGTCGCCGCTTCTTGCGCAACGCCGATTGGCTTATCCGTGACGCCTGAACACTGCACCACGGTGTTAGCGCCTGACATTTTCACAAAGCGATACTGAGTGATGGCTCCGCCGGGAACAAAAGTCCAGTGGACTGGCTGCATTCCTTCAACAGACATTATGAGATCTCCTTAAGGGTTGTTAGTTCACCGTGCGTTGCTGTTCACCGTCATATTCTCGGCGCATAGCAGGGGAAAGATTCCCACGAACCTGATCGAAGGCCACTGCATAGGTCAATTTTGGATCAGCGTCCATCAGCTTCTTGATGTCTGCCTCAACCTTGGCGCTGATGGAACCCTCAACCGGCTGCGACGAGCCGATTTCACCAAAGAGCTTTCCGGCCTCGATCTGTGCGGTGAGCGCCTTTTGCTGCGTAACGTAGCCCTTGAACATTTCCGACTCTTCGCCACCTTCGGCTTGTGCGAGATGTTCGAGTACGGCTACGTGTTTGGCCCATTCGCCTGCCCACTGTTTCGCCATGCTTTCAAAGCGCTGTGTCCGGGCTTGCTTTTGCAGGAGAAGGATTTGAGCGTTAGCTTCGGCTGCCGCCTTCTTTGTCGCCTCGAGCTCGGACTCGGTTTTCTCCAGCCGCGCCTGTGTTTCTTTATCGGGCTTGGCTTCTGCCGCAGGCGGTGGAGTCGGACCGGCTCCGAATAGGTTTTGGAAGAACGCCTTGATGCCAGTATCGATCTTGGCATCAAACTCGGCGGTTTTGTCTTCGGGTTTGTCCTTCTTCTCTTCTGCCATGTTGTCGACTCCTGTTTTGAGAGTTTCTTTATCCGCACCACTTTGTAACACGGACTGCTGATTTAAGTTTTCGGCTGCGATACGCGTTCGTAATTGCGTTGGCTCAGAGAGTTCCGCAATTAATCCTTCGAGTGTCCCGATCCGATCTGACAATCCAGCGCTTACAGAGAGTTGTCCGACAAGAATGCCACCGGCACCGCCGTTCGTGATGACATCTTCGGGCGCCATGTCCCTGTTCCGCGCAACGGTTTCAATGAAAACCTGAGCCAGATCATCTACGTGCTTCTGTAGTTGCGCTTTCCCGGCCTCGGTCGCCGGATCAGGCCGTTTGTTCGGAGACTGAGAAGACACAAACTCGATCAGGTTTTTATCTTTGGAAATTCGCGCTGCCCCAACAACTCCAATGGAGCCGACACATGCGGTATCAGCGCAAACGATTTCATCGCAGGCGCTCGCCATCCAATAGGCGGCACTTGCTCCTAAGTGGCTTACGTACGCAATGATCCGTTTCTTCCCGCGCGCTTCAAATACGTGTTGGGCGAACTCCGATGTGCCATCCACTTCGCCGCCAGGCGAGTTAATCTCGAGAACAATCGCTTGAACTGCTCGATCCTCAAGCGCGTTCCGGAAGTCAGTCGCTAACACCTCAATTGAAGTGGCGCCACTGATTTCTGTAAAGAGGTTCGCATAGCGGAAGATAGGTCCGGAGACCGGCAGGATTGCGATTCCATCACGAACTGTTACTGTGCGGGCGTTATCGAGTGGTCTACCGAGCTTTGCCGCAACGGCTTGAGGATCGAATTCGACGTCGAGAGCTTTGCGCTCGAGAGCGGCCTTGTAGATCTCGAACATCTCCTGCAGAGCAGGTTCGAGGATCGCCCAAGACTTGCTGGCGTAAAAGTCTAAAACTCTTGTCGGGCTCTTCGTCATCCGTTCGACACATTAGCGTATTCGGGAGGTTTAAGTTTTAGGTTGGCTCAGTATTGAAAATGGTGGACGGATATTGATGTCAAACTCTGCGGCGGCGAGTAGCCCTAGCTCAACGATCTTCTTAGCTGAAGCTACTCCAAGCTGCGATGCCGTAAACATAGCGGCCAGCGCCTCCTGCTTGGCGCACCCGATCGCGTGAAAAGGAAATTGCAGACACGTCACGCTGTAAGCACTGTCAATCTCAACGAGTTGGCTATCAAATGCTATCAAGAAACTGGCGTCCATAAGCGTCTTGCTGTCCCCGTTCTCGTCCTTAGATTCACACTCGCCGCCGTTTTCTTTCATTATCTCTCGTAAGCTGTGAGCGAAATTTTTCACCATGTATTCATCGAGCGAGCCGTTCACGGGGGGCGGAGAGAATAAGAATCGGAGAACTTGGATCGCGCGCCTCCCACCGCTGCCACCGATCAACAGTCCGTCCAGGTGGAACACCTTTGAGCGTTTGTCCCGTCTTACGCAATCATTACCCTCAAGCAGTACGCCATCTGCTCCCATGTAAACCGTTCCGTCTTCATCAACGGCTGCCGCGATAACTGTCATTGATCTTTACCTTCAGGGATCGGTGCTTGTTTATCTGGTTGCTGCTTTCTCATCTCTTCGGGATCTTCCGGTACTGGAAGACCGGTTTGCTTCAGGATGTACGCGAGCTGTTCATTTGTTAGCTGATAGCCCGCCTCTGAGGTGGTCTTGAGGAAGTTCGCGACTTCCATCAGATCAAGGCTTTCAATATCACCATGTGTAAGCTTCGGCGGATTTTCCGTAGGCATTCCGTTCAACCGCAGGAGTCGAGGTATAGCGATGCGGTTGATAATCTCGCAATCAGAATCAAGGAACGCGCCGAGCGCATAGCCGAAAACGTCAGTCTTGCTGTCAGCGAGAGCGAAACTGCCAACCTTCTCATGGCCCATTAACAAGAAGTCTAGGAGTAATGTGAGCAGGATTTCTAGGTTTTTTGCTTGGATGACCTTTCGAGCATCGATCCGGTTTGTGCCGTTCGCGCTGACCAGCGCGAATTCGTACTTGAGAATCGACGTTCCTTCGTACACGTCCGAGGGATAAACAAATCCGGCCATTTCATTGGCCTTGGCCGTGGTTACGATCCTCTTACACATCTCAAAGAGTGTCTTCAGATCGTCTGGCGCGTCCTCTGCCATGATTTCCGATGGAGCACGCATGACCGGAATTCCGTTGAACTCGCGCTCAATACCGATAGCTTCGTAATTCTCTATATTCTGTTTGAAGTACCAGGGCCGGAAGATTGGCTTACACAATGAGCGGCCTTCGGGATTATTCTTGTGTGAAGTTGTTCGGAAGTGTAGCGACTTCTCAGCCGGTATCAGGACCGTTTGGTAAGTCGGCGCCGCGCGCTGCCACATACCCTCAATCTGACCATTTGGGCCAAACTGCCAGCGCTCCAATGATTCTTGTGCGCGGATCGGCCACTTTGCCCATCGAACTTTTCCGTCGTTGTATTTGCTATTCAGATCGGGATCGCGCGACTCGCCTTCGCGCTTGCCGTAGACGATCTCATGCCAGCTATAGCCATGTGGTAAGTATGAATGTACTTCGCTGATCGTCTCTTTCCATGGAGAGGACATATCATCCAAGCACTCTCGAATGAACTGAGCGCGGGATTCATCTTCATTAGCATCTGAGGGTGAGACAACTTCCCATGTGACTTGTCGGGTGAGTTTGTCGACTGCGAAGAAGCCGGCTGAAGCAATTGGATCGTTTTGAATCCGCTGAACGTTCTTGATCCAGCGAGTCCCGGTTAACTCCCTTTCGATCTCTTCCCGAACATACCCGCCGTACTGGATAAGACCAGTTACACCTATTTCAGAGAATTGAGATCTTGACTTGGAGGGATCGGGCATCGCCCGAAAGTAACGTATTTATGAGGTTTATTTTCTAAACGAGAGTTTCTGCGCTCAGGATCTCGATATCAGGGTCGTAGACTTGGACGGTATCGCACCGAACACAAGTCAGGCGGTTTGAGGGCTTATCGTAAACGTGCGCATCGTGAGTGGCGCATTTCTCACACCACGCGGCCCGGATGTCAAGGCCGCTATCTATCAACTCTCGGTATGAATTAAATTGAAGGGGCATTTACAACGGCCTCATGCGCGGATGCTCCCGCATAGAACTTTGTGCGGCCAGATTCAAAGGTGCTTGTCACGGCCATAATGTCGGGTCTCCCTGAACCCTGAAGCGAGCAGGAACGCTTCTTGTCTTGACGTGATCAACTATGTCGCAAATGGCTTCCTTTAACTCGGCGTCATCATCGAACTTGCCGCGCCTCAAGCGGTCAAATAGCAGATAAGCGCTCTCATCATCAATCGCGATTGTCATTGTCTCAGCCATGTCCGAATTATACTCTCCTTCTACGCAACTCTAGTTGCAGATTTGGCCCTGTAAGACTTCCCGTACGAGGTCTTTGGCTGTCTGCATCTCCAGTTCCGCAGGATTATCAACCTCAACATACTGAACATCCAAGAGGTCGCGCCAGTGCTCTTTTTCACCAACGCGGATAAGGATGCGCGTCCGGTTATCTGCTTCCGATCCGTAATCGGGGCGGTAGCGAAAAGCTATGGCGTTTCGCATAGCGTCGTCGGCTACTGAGTGAACAACGGCGGTTAAGAATGTGTCGGGATTCATAAGGTAATTATCTCACGGGATTATTTTGCTGGTTCCAAGAGAGCCAGCGCCTTACGCGAAGCGAGAATGGCAGTTTCGTACTCGGCGAGCTTCTCTCGTAACTCATTGGCTTCAGCTACATAGAAACGTCCATGGCTCGACATCACCAGAAGCGTTGAGTCATCTGGCGCTTTGACGACGTACCCCTTTTCATCCAGTTCCCAGCCCGTATAGAGCACTGGAAAGGTGAATAGCACCTCCCCAAAGTCTTCTATCTTTGTCCGTTTCTCTGTCACCACCCGTGTCGCGCCCATGTTCGCGTACCCTCCTTCTACGCAGGTAACGAGTTGCCATGTTCATCAATCCGGTGAAGCGTCTGATCCTCACGGATGAGAGCCCAGCGATTTTCTGTGCCGCCTTCTAAGCCTTTTACCACTACGGTACGGCCCCAGTTTCTGTCCGGTCCGCCCTTTGCCGCCAAGTATTCGGAAGCGGCGGACCGTGCCGTGTTGGCTTCCACCACGGAGGGTTCGGGTTCTAAGTATAGGTATTGAACCGCAAACTGCATGGCATCCATTATCTCACTTTTCTACGTAACTATCCACGGATTACTTTGTGAAACAACGTGGGGCTTGACTGCTTTGACTGGTCTGCGGACCATTACGCCATATCTCGCAGCATCGTATGGATCATCCCCGCCGTTTCCGTCTTCATCAAGATGCGTCTTTAGGACATCCTCTGGACGCTTAGGATCGTGCTGTAGAGATGGGAAGCACTCTATTAGCCTGACGCACCGATCCGAGATCTCAATAAGCGGTTCAACCTCTGGGTGTTTGTCAGTTTTCTCGCGTCCCATGAGTTTCAAGAGAAAGGCGGCTCCGTTGATTCGGTCGATATTTGCATGAGCGAGTTTAATTCCATGCTCGGCATATTCATCAGCTATTGTCTTTTGTGAGGCGTTTCCCCTCTTTGCAAACACATCGTGGCCAGCTACGAAAGTTCTCAATTGCGCGAGAGTAACATCGTGACGTCCGAGCATCGCAATGATTGCGGCGGCATTATCAGAGACGAGGCCCTTATGTTCCGCAAACTCATCGATGAACTGAATCTTGCGGTCGTATTCGGACAAGAGATACGCAACCGTCAAGTGTTGAAACCCGTAATCCAGCGAGCACCAAACCATTGCGCCCGGCATTATGCTTAGATCTGACTTGACCAGGCGGTCATGTCGCCAGTTCGAGAAATACTGTCCTGCTGCTATGTCCCAATCACCGTATCGGTAAGCTTGCAGTCGCCAGCCGACATTCTTCTCAAGGTTCTTTCTGTACTCAGGGTTGTTGAAAACGTTGTCTTCAACCGTGCCGAAGATGAACCGTGTCTCCGTTTCTTCTTTCTTGCGCCACGGTGTAATGAATAGCGCCTTTACCCAAGCGTGGCCGATACCGCCCGGGTTGAACGTTGCATAAATCCGTGGCCTGAATCCCGGCTTCGAGCTCCGGTTTGAGTCGAGCAACGCTTGGTACTTAGTTTTCGATAACGTGGTGAGTTCTTCGATAACGATGATGTCATACTCAATCCCGAGATACTGATCGATGTCGCTTTCGTTCCGGAAGTGCCCGAGAAACATTCGCGAGCCGTTCTCAGTGAAGTGCAATACCCCATTTGTGAACTCATGCTTTACATGCGAGAGCACCGCACGTCTCAAGTCCTCAAACTGCTCTTTGGCGTTCTTTTGAATCTTGCGGAGATAAAGAACCTTCAGACCGGGAATCCGCTGGCAATCATCGATGGCTGTTTGCGCAAAAGTGCCATGTGACTTACCAGGGCCACGCGCACCACCTATGCCTATTTGTGTTGGTCCGTCAGGTAGATCGCAGAGCCTCGCCGCTGCATGGATGCGGACCTGCATCGGCTGTGGGACGTAGCCGGCTCGCAGGAAGCGTGAGAGCGAGTCCGCTGGCAGTTGAGCCGCCTTAGCTGTCTGGATTAGGAGATCGAGAGCTTCTTGTGGCGAGTCTCCGCCGTAGACCTTTAGTAGCCGCTCAGAGTTGTCAATTCGTATATTCGACTGCGATGGCGGATGGTACTTCTTGAGGTAGTTGATCCGGCGATTGATCTGCGTTGCCAAATTGAGCATTGATAGCCTTAGCCGTTAACGCGATATCGGCGCAGGTTCGCAGCGCGTTCGATACGGCATCAATCAACATGGGATTAAGCTTCGCACGAGGGTTCTTTCTTATCTCTTCGAAGCATTCTTTGATGACCTGCGCCCCTTCTTTGAGCGGCGCCACGAAGTCTTCAACCCACGCCTCATCAAGCTTTGCTTTCCTAGTAGCGAAAATATCTGAAAGTCTCTCGTCAGAAATTAGCCGCTTCCGATAGTTTTGTAGTGTGCGCGTTGTTATTCCATACTTCGAGCAGGCATCATCGTCGGTAGTGTAGACGGCGGCTATTAGCACCGCGGCCGCAAAATCATGATTGAACCCGCCTCGCTTGCCTTTCATTGGCAAGCCCCGCACATTCCAGCAAAGTCTGCACGGGAGAACTCCGGTCTTGCCCCTGCCGCGTTCGCAAACGCTGCTGCCTCATCGGCTGTCGGGCCATATCGCCGCATGATTCCCGTAAAGCCTTCGAAGTCGTGACCGCGAATTGTGAAGACAGGACGACCATCTTTTCTAAACTTCGGGATACCAAATATGTCGGCTTTTTGTGCGCAGTGGTAAAGCTCGTGCTCTGCGTCTGCGCACTGCTCAATTGGCTCTATGCTTGCGAAGTAAGGCGCAAATAAGGTGATCAGGAAATCAAGCGGCTCATCCCCAAACCATTCCCTAAGTTGTTGCGCCCATCGTGCTTTGGCCCACTTGGATAACGAAGGGGGTGCGGTTGCTAACTCTGCGGTTCCGACGATCCTTTTGCCGTGTCTTGTGTTCTCTGCGTTCGTCCACAACAGGCCGATACTCGCGGAATTAAGGTGATCGTGCTCAACGTTATACAGGCGAGAGCTGGGGTCCAAAAATGTCGAGCGTATCCAAGCGAGCGTTTTGGGGCATGGGACGAACTCGTCGCCAACTGCCGCGAGTTCGATCGGTATCAGTGATGACAGCGAGACGACATTGTCTCCCGCCCGTGGCGTTACCTCATTTTTATTGACCGTTTTCGACATTTACCTCGCACAATTACAGCCACTGAATCCATTTACGGTCGCCGAGCAAACAAACACACATTGCTTGAGCAGCTAACTACTTTTAGGCCGAGGTTCTGCTCAATCTGGTTAATCTCAGTCTCCCATCTGTCCCTGTTATTCGATAGAACACGCTGCACAATCCGTGGCTGGAGAAACGTAGGCGAGGGCAACGGTATAGGCGTTGGGCTTGGTGTTACCACTGGCGTTGGCGATGGAGTGGGAGTGGCTATCGGTGTCGGGCTCGGGGTTGGTACTGGTTGGTTGCCGGCTAACCAGCCCAAATACCTTCCGCCCATTCGGTAGTTCTGGTTGTAGTTCTTGGCTGTATCATCAGCAAAGCCGCGGAACCCGTCAGTACCGACGAAAGCAGAGTCGAACAGTTCGGCGCCGGCCTGTTTATAAAATTCGTCTCGACTCAAGAGGTATGCGTATGCATAAGCTGAAAACACCGTCGAGATAGCTTGCCGGCCAATCGCGATGGTACATGAAGCGCTTGTCCCGCAATCACCATTTGAACTCAAGTCAGTGTAGTTTCCGCCGCCATGCTCATACCTGGTCGGATTAACTGAAGTGCCTCCGTGGTAGTAATAGAAAAAATCCCGCCAGCGCTTGCCTGAGAGACCTGGAATCTCCGATGTGCGGTAAGGGCCATCCGAGTACAGGTGTCGCGCGCCTTTGAGTATCTGATTCGCGACGTTTGCTTTCACTGTCTCGTTAGTGCTAAGCCGGTGAACATCGATCAGCGCATTCAAAAGAAGACCAACTTGGAAGGGTTGGGTGATGCCCTGAAGGGTTCCGTCATTGTATTGAAGCACTGTTGCAGAGGGTATTACAGACGCGAGTGGCTTCACCGCAACGACTGTGCTACCAACTTCAACAACCGCTGAGGTAGAGGCCGCGATCGCGCCGCTCGGCAATCTCAATCCGACGCCCGCTTGCGGGATTCCTGCTGAGTCCAAAACGGCTATTCGCCCGTGGGCCGGAAGGATACTTAGCGACGTCGCCCCTATAGGAGCGGGCGAAGCCAAAGTAAGCGAGTCAGTGTCGGTAAACTCATCAGGATAGGTATTCCACCGCCACGAGCCATCGGGATACTGCAACCTTCCGAAATACTGAACTGAAACCGCCTCGACGTCGGCAAGGAATTGTGCGCGGATTTGCGCTGCGTTTGGATAGGAATCAGGAAGTGCTTTCGCCAGCCATACGGCGTAGTGAAGCATGAACGCGCCTTCGCGCACACCGTAGTATGGAGTTGAATCGTTGATCCGTCTCTTGAGCCAATTGTCGAACTGGTGTCGCGTATAAGCGACAATCCAATCCCACATTTCTGGTCGACCGTCGATCGCGCGCAGCATCAACCCGCCTAAACCTGCGTGTCGAGGCGGTGGGCCTTGGCCGTTGTCGAAGTCTCTTTGTGCTCCGGATTTGATCCACTGTGGATGTTGCCACCATGCATCTGCGCATTTGCGCGCGTATCCTAGCAAGACCGGATCGCCACTTCGTTGATAAGCTATGTATTCCGTCAGCGGGAGATCATAATAATTCAGCAAAACAAAATCGTTGAGCGCGTTGGCCTCGCTTGGCGGGACATCCGGACACTTAGCGCCGTGAACCTTTGCGCGTTGGATTTCTGTCTGATCAAACCACGAACTCGTAATCGGAATTTGAGGCCCGATAACGAATTCAGAGGGGCTCGACTGAGCTAACGCAAGTGAGGGAACCAGCCCCAGGTAAAGCGCTACAATGATGGCGGTGTAGGTTTTTAGTGTTCGCATGAAATCTCCGATATTGTTCGCGGGCGCGGCCCGTCATAACCCATCACATCCAACAAGAGGTTGTGCGCGTCCTCGAGTGCGTTTTCAGCCGTTATGAGTCGCTCGATAATCGGATACGCCGCTTCATCGGTAAGCTTAGCGGCTTCCTTTTCACTTAGACCCGATGCCGCCGAGCACAATGCTTGCGCGTACCCAGCCGCGCTTCCGCCATCCAAAATGATTTTTGCTTTACACGCCGTACTACCCATTTTAGTTTTTCCTCTGCGCTTCAACCTGGGATAGTTGCTGTGCGCTCAACATCCCTTTGATTGTGTTTAGCTGGTTCGTCATGTTGTCGATGTACACTTTGTTCAACTCAGATTGCGCCTTCAGTTCTTTACTGCGTTCCGCTTCGTATTCCTTTGCCATGCGCAACTCTGTCTTTAACTCGATCAACATGTCGCGCTGGTCCGAAGCCTTCCACCAGGACTGAATACCAAACGTCAAAATCGCTCCGAGAATGCCGATCGCGATCCATTTCGGCATCGTCACACTGTCGATCGATTTGTTTACCGTCACAGGCTCCCACTCCCGTGTAAATCGATATAACCAATTTCTGAACACCTCACGCCGGTGTTGCTTAGACGGGAGACTCTCGGGCAAATGCGCGATTCCTTGCACCCCCTTACCCGCACCGTTGCCGTTTGACTTTGTGAAGTGAGTCCTGTCAATTGGTTGCGCTAGCGCCATGAACTCTCTATGCGATCTCTTGAATCTAATGAAGCGTTGATGTTCATCCACAAAAGATTTCCAAGATTCGCTTTCCTCCGATAACGGGGAAATGGTTTAATCCGTCCGGCGCGTGCTGGCTTGCCCTGATAAGTGGGCCAGTACGTGACCGGCTGCGAGCGTTCTTAACGGGGCGCTCGCGCCTTACCATCCAACGCTTTATTCGCACCACTCGCCATAGAAAGACTCGAGCACGACCGAAACGTTGCCATAGGTTTTTTCGCTTCCGTCGAACGTAGCATGGCCGTTGGCGTTGAGCTTTACATTCTGTTTTACCGCTTGGGCAAGTAGACCCTGCAGATGCGGCTTTGCATCCATAAACTCAAGCTTCGACTGTCCGTCAGTCATCCCCTTACCAATCGTGTCCAGTTCCCTGCTTACGCCTTCGGCTGTGCCGACTAAACTCACACTCCAACTCATTGCATTTCTCCTTTAAGATGCTTTAGGTGCCTCGTACACACGCCGCCCGCCGCCATAAGGCCGCGCACATTCGTCATAAATATAGTAATCACGAGCCATCGGGTGCTTGCGGATAATTTCGCTGCTACCACAGTTGCAAGACGCGCATTCGCCAGCTTCGTGCTCGCCGTGGTTACAGTCGCCGCAACCCTGAAGGCTGAACTTTGTGTTTCTTCTATCCTTCTGCTGGAAAGTAACCATTCAGCACTTTCCTTTCTTACGACCGACCAAAGCCCACCATCCGGAGCCGTTGATAACGCCGCGGCAGTAAAGCAGCCAGCCCCAAGTAGCGTAGGCTTTGTAAATGACGCCCCAACATCCCCAAACCAGAAACCACAAAGAGGCTTTCTGGTTTACGCCAAACATGAGCAAGCCAACTATGTTTATGGCCGAACGCTGTGCGCCGGCAAATAACACTTTTGAAAGCCGATTTGCTGTGCGCTCTTCTCTTGTTTGGGGCTTCACCGATCTGTTTTCGATCCAGCCCATGAGGCCACTCGCAATATCGAGTGCAGCAAAGACGAGCCACATCCAGAAGATGATGCCGTGCGCTAGATCTAGCCAGTAGGTCAACTATTCTTACTCCTTCGAAGCTCATCTTCAAGACCTCGTAACGCTCTACTGTTTAGCTCCATGTGGCCGAGGATTTGCTGGTTGATGCTCGTCTGCGTTTTCATGTGTTCGGAAAGATCTCGCAGAATATTATCTCGTAACTGATCGGCTCGCTCGTTTTGCTGCCGCGTGTAATTAAGGGCATCTTGCAATACCTTGTCGGCTGAACTCGTCTTCTGATCGGCCCACTGAACCTGTTTATCAATTAGCGCGGTTTGCTTATCCAGCCACGGACCAAGATGCTTTTTGTAGACGTAGATAACTCCCGCCACAACGCATACGAGAACAACAACCGGCCAGCCCCATTGACTTGCAGCCTTGCCGGTCGCGTCGATGACTTCCGTGCTTTGAAATGTCATTCATACCTGGATATAGAACATGTCTGAGCGATCTACTAAAGACCTCCCGGTCCCCAAGGAGGTCCGCGATCCCCCATCACGGTAGACCGCTCAGAACTTCTTTACGCCGGCGTTTCACCTTCAGTGCTGCCGCCTAACGGAGGAAGCGGATCTAACGGCTCTTCCGTTAATCCACCAAATGAAATCCTCACGTCGCTGACCGCTGCGGGATCGCCGGTTGTGACGGTAAAATCTGCTGCACCGCTTCCTAGAATCTCGCCCTTGCCATTAGTCACAGAAGCCGTCACGGACGCCACGCCAGAGCGTCCAAAGTGAACGGCTCCAGAATTGTTCGACGGATCAAATGAGACGCCTACAACCTCTTCGTCACTTGACGTAACTTCGACGCTCAGTCCTTTGGTGTCGGGAAGAGGTTCGCCTTCGGCATCAGTGACACCTCCAATCGAAATCGAAAACGGTTCGTCTTGATGATCATTTGCTACTTTGAACACGAATTTAACCTCCAGAGATTTTGTCGGCGTCGGCGCCGAAATTTTTGCTATAGCCGCCAAGGTTTCTTGGAGGCTGCTTACAATTAGATTTTCAATGCGTAAGAATCTGCCTTCATTCTTATGGGCTTGTTCGCTAAGTTCCTGTCGCAGCTTTTTGAGCTTGCCCTGGATATCGATCAGTCGTTCATCCAGGAGTCGAAACTGACGATCGTCTTTTGTCTTGCCCATAAGCCATCCGAGCATTGCTATTTTCGTTTCTTAGCCTTTCGCGGCTTCATCTCAACGTCCATCCCGTAAGAACGCAGGAACTGCGCCCACTCCTTTGCGCTGAGTTCGTTGAGCGTGACCTTGGCGATGATGGTTACGATCTTCATGTTCTCTAAAACCTTGACGCCTCAAAGGCCAGTTGCAATTTATCTCCTGCCGCAGCAGACCTAATTGTCTTAGCGGTCCGCGGAATTGATTTGCTGAGATCCGTTGCCGTGGTTGCCGGAATGTCAGTTTCGATTTGCGCGGAGATGAGACGGAATGAAACTTGGGCGATCGCCAGCGAGCCCATTACAATCTTCTTGCGCGCATCATTCGCTAGTAATCCAACCGCATCGGCAATCTGCGAAATCAAACCCGACTGAGGCTCAATCAGACTTGCGAGTAGCTTGCCGGCTGAGGCGTTGTCGTTAGCAGAAAACGCGCCTTTAAGTTTCTCCGCGACTGGCAACGCCTGGCTAATGAGGTTGACCACCTGACCGGCACCCATGTCAGCCAGTATCGGCGAAACGTCATTGAGTACGGCGATCCCGGTCGACGTCCACTTAACTAATTGTTTTGTGCTACCACAGCCGGTTTGTACCAAAACTGCTGGCCCCGCAAGCGCCATTCCTGCTCCGGTTGCCATCAATCCAATTGCTTTACGTCTATTCAATGGATCACCTTCTTTCAGCCTTAGTAGGCGACTGCTTAATGCTTTTGCTTTAACGCCGCGTCCAATTCCTGCGGCGTAGCTCCGGCTCGCAGATCGAGAGCAACAGCAATCCGTTGCTGAATCTTGTACTTTCGCCAGATTGCCCACACGATGGTTATAGCGCCAAGGACGAGCGCAGGAATTAGCGTTTCTCCTTGCTCTCCGGTAATGATGCCGCGCTGCACAAGCCAACCAACGGCGCCGGCAAACAGAAATCGAACCAACGACCCGATGATTCCTTTTATGAGGTTTGAAGTATCAATCTCCATAGATTCCCTCAACAGATAGACAAGTGCGCGGGGAGGCGCTTCAAATGAAGCTCGCGCTCTCATACAGTAGTCTTTTGTTGGGATTTAAGTTTTGAGGTGAGGCGCGGCTACCTGCGTACCTGCGAAAGACTGTACAGTCCTAATCTAATCCGATGTAGCCACGCAACGAGAATCAGACATGGAGGCGGCTATCGTTGATATCGGTGATCGGCCAGATCGTCTCCGTTGGTAATTGTGCGCAGTCGAGGCACAAACTCTTCTCAGGTCGATACAGCCCACGCCGTTCGCCGCTTTTATCTTGGAACCAAATCATCGGGCCTTTTGAGATCAAAACAGATCGGCTCTTTCGGCAGTGCTCGCAAATCTCTTTCATCTCTTCCCCTTCACTAGCTACTCAACCGTCGCAAGTTCAAGCAGTTCCGTGAGTTCGGATAGTTCATCCCGCGAAAGTTGGTTCTCAAGACAGACTGGAACTTCACGGTCGCCATACCAATCCTCAAACACGGCTTTGCGTCCATCTGGCGCCTCAACTGAGTTGATGTAATCAAATGAGTCGCAGTCGTTGAAGATCTCTATCTTCCAAGCACCAAACGAAAAGGACACATCGCCAGCATAAACGTCGTGCCACGTTGGGCCAACGCATCGGATCGGAATATCTCCCGCGATTGCGCCGCGTAACACCGCCACGATTTCATCAACCGGGATCACTCTCAACCTTTCATTCGCTACCCTGTAAGAGAGACTAACCAACGTATTCGGGCCAGCTCATAGCTTCGACTTCGTTGTGTATCCGTTCGCTCTCGGCTTCATCGCGTACAAGCTCACGACAGGCGCAACAGTAAACATAGTCCTTCTCGCCTGTCGGCCGGGAAAAGAAAAGATTGCACCGCCAACACTTACCGCCGAAGATGTTCCGACCGTGCGATTTCCAGTTACAGCGATAACACTGCATCCCGGCGTCGATGCAGTCTTGAACCGAAGGCGGATCGTCCTTCGTCCATGCAAGCATGAGATAGCTATAAAGCTCGTCTTCCTCGCACCGTGGACAGTAGGGCCAACCATCCTTCCGAAATTCTTTGAACTCGCTCACCCAGCCCTCACAACGTGCTCTACTAATGCGCCGCCGTGCGAGCCATAGGTAATCTTCGAGACCAGTACGGTGTAGGTTATGGAATCTCTGACAAATGTTTCGCCCGGCCCATGAATCCGCTTGAAGATGTACCGCTCCACCCACAGCACTTCGCCGCTTTCATTCGTCGCGATCTCTGCCGCAGCCTTGACCGGATTAATCACTGTCCGCCACTCGGGCAACATCTGATCCACCATATCCTCGAGACTTGGCATTTGCCACCGATGGTTGACAATTGGTTTCTCGATTACTTGCTCGGCTTTTTTCATGGCTTATCTCCGCATCCTTGCTACGTGTTCACCTCTAGGTAAACTCTCGTGATGTTCGTAAATCTTCCAGCGCCAACGGTCTGAGTTAGGATGCCAGCCCTTCAGCGCGGCACTCGTTGCAAATCTTTCCGCGCTCGTTATCGCCCATTAGCTGGTCGCACTGCTCACACACACGTCCGATCTTCCAAACTCGTCTCCACGGGAGACAGACTATCCCGGGCAGCGCACCGCGCCGATGCTCCTGCCTCCCAGCCTTGCCGGCATCAGTCAACAAAGCCAGATGCACGTCGGGCCGACTCATGTATTGCATCAGGCTCATGTACTCTTTGTTGCTCATGCAATAACCAACGTCGAACAGCCAATCGTAATGCTCTTGGGCAGCGATCTCGATCCCTAACTTCGGATCAGGCGACAATCTTTTTAGTAAATCTAACGCAGCCGTGCAGTCATTATCGAGATTCCGTGTCTTCTGAAATTTGGCGTGCTTCTTGTGAAGTTGAAACATGCGAATTAAATACTGCAACTCAAGCGGCCACTCCATGCTCTCAAACTCGGCGATCACTTCCATGTAACGAGTGAGGCGGGCTTGTATCTCAGGGTCGTTTAGCGCCTCAACTTCGCTGCGGTCCACCTTCGGGCGGGGAAGTTTCGGCGGCGCGGGTTCCGCGACGTCTTCACCATTTTCCCTGAGGTAATCTGTAACCACCGCCTTTACGTGGGCGGCCGTAACCACAGGCCTTTCATCTGCATTCTTTTCCGCAGTGCTTAGCACGCGCATCCACACTTCGGACTGTTCTTCAGGCTCCAAGCTCGATAGCTCATTAGCCTGGGCCTCGTTTGCTGGTAGCATTTGAGCGGAATTCCGCTCATTCGCCGATTCCATAGATGCGAGTTTCCGCACGTTATCCACAACGGCGGCGGCGGCTATAAGCTCATCACCGCGGCGGCGGCTAAACCCCCAACGCTCTTGGCAGTAATCGGCAAATGTCGGGTGAGTGTTCCGATAAAGACGACTATCGCGAATCTCGGTTAAGGCAGCGCCTACATCGTAAAAGGTGTTGAGTCCTTTTTCTATAACCTCTTCGCAGTTTTGCAGTCTTCGCTCTTCCTGCCGTGTTAAAGGAATTAATGCTTCGACTTTAGGGGTCGCTGTTTGCGCAATCATTTTTGTCGTCAATTCTCCTTCTCCCACAAAGGATGTTTACTCCGGTGAGGTTTCAGTACGTGACCTGATTTCTACCTTGACTGCGTAATCTCTGGAGCCTATTGGCATTTGATAATGGTTAAAACTCACCTTCGATTCGTCTCCATCATCTACTCCTAACTGTCTTGCGATTTGATCCTGACAGTGCTTCATGGCCCCGGCCAGATTGTCGTTGTCCATCTTCTTTGGGCCGATCCTGGTTAGCTTCACGATGCAGGGCAATTCGATTCTCTTACCGCGTAACGCATTCTGCATCGCAACCGATACGCGTTCCTGCTGATCTTGCTTGCGACGATTCTTAGCGCCCCAGTGTTCGCGCTGGTTCATTTCAGAGACAGTCTTGAGATCTGGCACCATGAAGTCGATTGACTTGATCGTCTTACTGCTCACTTCTTCCTCCAATAGCAGCTAAGGCCAAACGCAGTGTCCATGCACTACTGATCACCTGCCATCACTGTCTCCCCCCGTTAAGAACGCGGGGCGCTCGATGCCCATGACATTGATGATGTCCTGAATGACGGACTGATCCGTAATCGCTTCGCCTCGTGTGTCTTTGTCCTCGTTTATTTCGATGACCTTGAGGCACTTATTCATCACTTCCGACTTCCACGGATCCAGTCGCTGGTAGTAGCCGTCAGCCTCTTTCACGATGACTGCTTCAGACCATCCCGCGCATAGGCCCTCGCGCTTGTGGCAATGAAACGGAACCGGAGCATCAACACAGAGGCGCGCCTTTAACCGCGTTACCGGACAACTGTTTGCGTCCGTGCCTGCGCTGAAAGCGCAATCATCACAGCGCGACGATCTGATCTCATTATCTGCCATCCACAACCCCGATCTGCCTCTGCTCATTGACGGCCTAGCCTTCTTAGTTTCTTGAGGGCGCGGCCTGCCCCCTCGCTCAGTTTGGACTGCGCTTCTTCCCTTGATATGCTGCGCGATCGCGCTAACGCGCCAACCAAGTCCACGCCACACGCTTCACCGAACGTCTGATACGAGCGGGCCATGTCTGTGCCGGTTTCAAACCTTCGATAGCGCGGGTCCGCGTCTCGACATTCCTGCGAGCACCACACTTCTGTGTTATCCAACAGGACCGCGCCCTCGAAGTCGTCAGTCGGCGCGGCGTATTCCCATTCGCCGTAGAGCGGTGAATCAGGTGGATTGCGTTTCGGTTCGGTTGCGCCACACATGCGGCATTTAGTCGTGTCCATCGTTACCCCTGTTTCTCTTTCTCCATTGCGGCAATAACCTCATCAGCAACTAAGGTGGCTCCTACTCGGACACCAGCTTGAAACGCGCGCTCGAGTCGGCTTTCGAGATACCAGCTATCGGCTGGCTTCAGTGTGCTGGCGTCAGCGGCCCTCTGGCCCTCTTCTGAATTCAGCCAGTCCTTCCAGGCTGCGATGATCTTTGTTCCGTCCATGAGGGATCTATTCACCCGATGCCGCGAATTTGCCTTCAACAACGTTATCCGTTGCCGGTGGAAGTTGACGCATATGTGACTCTTTGAACATCGAATAAGCCGTGCGCCCTTCGGCGTCTACGGCGTAAGGCATGAGCACTTGCGCGATCTCTGCTTGCCCGACTTGAAACAACGCGAGCTGAGCTTCGAGCCAGTCTTTCAGAATGCGCCATGCTACGCGCCGCGCCTGCTCTCGTGTGCGCTTGCTACTCGGGACGCCTTTCGCATTGCAGAGAGACTTATAGACACCCTCGACGTTGCAGGGCAGGCGAATAGCCAGCGGCAGACCTTCGATCATAATGACGAAGCCAATGCCGCTCACGAAGCCGTTGTTGTCATAGTCGGTCGTGATGGTTCGTGCGCCGAATCCGCCCAAGATCGCTGTAATCTCACCGACTGACTTTCCTGACTCAATTTGTGTTGTGTAGTTAAGAATTGGCATCCGCGCCCTCCTGAACGGTGATTCCGAGTCCCGCAAGGGCCTTGTCCGGTGTGACGCTATCGCCCGCCCAAATCAGATCGCTGATGTGGCCGTGCTTATCGTCGTCGTCCGATGTGCCCAGCAACTCATACATCGAATCGCGTATATCGTTGATCTTTTTCGAGTGCTGCCTTGCCATTACTTCTAAACCCAAGAACTGCAAATACTCCGCTCGTGTAATTGATTCTTTCGCCATGTTTTCCTCTCTTTCAGCGGGCACAAAACAACCCGCCAGTCACACGCAATCGAGTCCTAACGGAGTCCACGGTATTCCCGTTTGTCCGCGCTATCCTCGTAGTCCTTTTCAATGAAAGGTTGGGATTTAGGCGTGATTCGTTCTAAGTGGGGAAATCAAAAAGGTTAGGCTTTTCGGCGCTTGCGTCCGACCTCCGGCACCACACCTTTCCAAAAGCCTCGGACTAACGATTTTTAAATAACAGCCATCGGTGGATTGCTTCCGCGAACATCTGCGGCGCGTGGTCTGCCTGGCGCAGGTACATCGATGGCTCGATCAATTCCAGCTCCACCACTGCAAATTCGCCGGCTTCTGTGCGTACGAAATCAGCTCGAGCGTAGAGTGGGGTTGGTGAAATGCACTTCATTATTTTCGCGCCGGTTGCAGACAAATCAGCGGATGGTTTCACGGACTGGATGAGGCCGCCATGTTCCTCCTGGACGCGGAAGTCGCCCGCTTTGGGGGTTTTGAGGATCGTGTGGCTGTACTCACCGTTGAAGTAGAACAAGGAGAACTCTCCCTCTTCCACTATGCCGCGCATGAAGGGTTGGACCATGTAGGAACGGCGTTCAAAAGCCTTGCGAAGCGCCTCATCATCCGCTTCGCCACGTTTCAACCGGAAGGTGTGCTGCGCATTTGCGCCGATGGTAGGCTTGATGACAACCTCGTCCGTCTGTAATTGATCGAACCACGTCTGAATATCGATTTTGCTATCACTCCAGATCGTCGGAACTATCTTGCCGCCCCGCTTTTCGATGTCCTGAAGATAGATTTTCTTGTCGGCATTCCACTTCACGATCTCCAATGGATTCGCCAACCGGGTTCGCGTTTCGATCTCCTGCAAGACGTGCAGGAACGCGGGCAAGTGATCCTGGTAATCCCACGTGGTGCGGATAACGACGCCATCAAACTTCCGCCAATCAACCGCAGCTTGCCACGGCACGAATTCGGCTTCGTGCCCGAGACGCCGCAGTGGCTCAACCACCAACGGATCGTCCGCGACGAAGTTGCTCAGATCCTCGATCGAAAGAAACGCTATCCTCATTGTCGATGATTGTAGATAAACGCCTATGCGCTGACCATTCAAATTAACCGCGTCCCGGTCAGATTGCGGCGGCTATCAGCTAGTTTGACCACTATCTCGCCACTTTCCTCGACAAAACCGCTGGCACACAAATGGCCTAATGCGATTGCGGGCCAGCAGCGCCGCCCAAACTTTGACAAGACCCGCAGTTTCCCCAGGTCACTTCACGAGTATGTTTCTCGACGGCAACTCTTTCATCTCCCGCGCCTCCCGGCAACTCTGGCCCCTCCCTACATTCGTGATTCCAATTGCGCTCGGGTTCTGCTTCATCGTTCCCGAGCACTTTGGATCGATTCTCACGGCATTCGTCATAATTCTATTTGTTGCTCAAATATTCCTTAGCGCAATCGTCTGGAAAAGTTGGAAAGGCACTCGCGAACAACTCGCCGGCGTTCGGCACGAACTATCCAGCCTGCAAGGCATCGTCGACGTTTCGCGCGACGCCATCATCGGCGTTACAACCGAAGGCGTGATCATGAGTTGGAATCGAGGTGCGCGCGGCATTTACGGCTACACGTCGAAGGAAGCTCTCGGCGCGCCGATCTCGATGCTGTGTGATCACCGTCGCGGCCAGGAAGCCAACGTTTTATTCGACAAGGTCGCGCGCGGCGAGAACGTTACGCAGCACGAGATGGTCCACCTCAAAAAGGGCCGCACGCCAATCGACGTCTCGCTCACGATCTGTCCGATCGTGGAAGGCAAGACGATCACCGGCGCTTCGGTCGTCGCACGCGACATCACCGAACGCAAGCGTGCGGCGGGCTCGTTGGCCCAACAATCCGCCGCGATGAAAGCGTCGATGGACGGTATGGCGATCATCGACCACGGCGGCGTTTGCATTTACCTGAACGACGCTTACGCGAAGATTTTTGGTTACACGGATCCCGAACGGCTGATCGGCGCGACCTGGGAGATGTTCTACTTCGAAGAGGAGTTGACTCGTCTCAAAGAACAGATCATGCCCGCCGTCTGGCGCGATGGTTCGTGGCGCGGCGAGGCGATGGGTTTGAAACTCAACGGCACCACGTTGCCGCTGGAAATCTCGATCTCGAGTGTTGATGGCGGTGGTCTGGTCCAGGTCGTACGTGACATCACCGAGCGCAAAAAGATCGAGGAAACGCTGCGTAACAATTCACTCAAAGACGACCTGACCGGTCTGTTCAACCGCCGCGGCTTATTGAAACAAGCAGCGCCGTACTTCGACTTCGCGCGCCGTCAAAAAGAGAACCTACTGCTGCTCTTCATCGACCTCGACGGCATGAAGCGCATCAACGACGAGTTTGGCCACAACGAAGGCGACAACGCTCTCATCAACACCGCCGCGATACTCAATCGCAGCTTTAGAAGCTCGGACATCATCGCGCGGCTTGGTGGCGATGAGTTTACGGTGCTCGTCACCGACCTGAACGCAAACAAAGAAGACGCGATCACGAGGCTCAACGAGAATCTCAAAGCCTACAACGCGAGTGAAAAGTGCAGTCATAAACTCGCTTTCAGCATCGGCGTCGCAACGCTCGAACCGGAGCGCATGACGTGTTTCGAAGAGCTGCTCGAACAAGCCGACCAGGCGATGTACGAACAGAAGCGCATGAAGCGACGGCGCGCTGCTGAACGAACTCACAAACAATTCGGCTACTCTGACGGGATCGAGTTCCAGCCCGAGTCGCAGTTCGCGAGCAATTCAATTCCATTCGCGCTCTCGACAAACAAGAAGGCATACGGCGGAACTTTTGATAACGCGGCGATCGGGATGGCAGTCGTTTCGGTCGATGGCAGTTGGCTACAGGTGAACGAAGCGTTGTGCAAACTGTTGGGCTACTCCGAACAGGAGCTGCGCGCGACGAGCTTCCAGCGACTGACACATGTTGACGATCTGCGTCACGTGCAGTCGTACATTCAGCGCGTGCTCGAAGGCTACATTCAAAGTCACGAGCAGGAGAAGCGCTACATTCACGAGCAGGGTCACACGGTTTGGGTGCAGTGGCACGTGTCGCTGCTAAAAGATTCTGAGACCGGCACGAAGCGACTGTTCTTCCAGGTGCAGGACATCAGCGACCGCAAGAAGGCTGAAGAAAAGTTGACGCAGGACACGCTGACCGGCTTGCCGAATCGTGCGCGGTTCTACGATCTGTTGAAGCTGCGTGTTGCTCGCAAACAGTCAAAGCGCTGTGCGGTGTTGCTGCTCGACGTCGATCGTTTCAAGCTCGTGAACGACAGTCTCGGAAACGCGAGTGCCGATCAACTGCTGCTCCAGATCGCGCAACGTGTCAAAACGTGCATGCGACAAGGCGACGTCCTCGCGCGTGTTGGTGGCGATGAATTCGCGGTGTTGCTGGATGATGTTTCCGGTGAAGAAGAGGCGTCGTCAGTCGCGACGCGCATTCAGCAAGCGCTCGCGATCTCGTTCAACCTGCTGGGCCAGGAAGTTTATACGACGATGAGCATCGGCATCGCGCTGGCTGCGGACGGCGAGCAAGCTTCAGACATGCTGCGCGACGCGGAAACAGCGATGCACGAGGCGAAGGCGCGTGGCAAAGCGCGCTATGAAATCTTTGGACGCGACATGCACGGCGAATTGATGAGTCGTTTGAAGATGGAGATGGACCTGCGCCGTGCGTGTGAACGTGACGAACTCTTCGTCGACTATCAACCGATCGTGTCGCTCGAGAACCGCACGTTAATTGGTTTCGAAGCACTCGTGCGCTGGCGTCATCCGGAGTTTGGACTCGTGCCGCCGAAGGACTTCATTCCCGTTGCAGAAGAGACGGGGCAGATTCTGACGATCGGCCAGCGAGTGCTCGAGTCAGCATGCCGGCAGGCGCGCGAGTGGCAGGACACCTACCCGGCAGAGCCGCCGCTCTTCGTCAGCGTCAACTTGTCGGTCAAACAATTCAATCAGCCGGGACTGGTGGAGAACATCGCCAACCTGCTGGCCGAGTCACAACTGCCGCCGCGTTGCTTAAAGCTCGAGATTACCGAGTCAGTGTTTAGTGACAACATCGAGGCGGCTGTCGGGTTGTTGACGGAGTTGCGTGAGCTCGGTGTGCAGTTGAGTATCGACGATTTTGGCACGGGCTACTCGAGCTTGAGTTACCTGCAGCGCTTCCCGATCGACACGTTGAAGATCGATCGCTCGTTTGTGACGCAGATGATGGAGAACGAAGAGAACGTCGCCATCGTCCGCACGATCGTCGCCCTCGCCCAGAACCTCGGCATGGACGTCGTGGCGGAAGGTGTGGAGACTGAAGATCAGTTGAAACTGTTGCGCAAGCTCGAATGCGAAAACGGGCAGGGATACCTCTTCTCAACACCGCTCGGCGGACAGCAATTAAATCAATTCATCGCCGATTACATTATTGAAAGCGAACTCTCGACCGGGCCGATTCAAATCTTCGACACACCAGTGGCCATGGTTGCCTGATACAGGTCGCGGCCGGCGTTCTCGACGATCAATGTGTCCGTGTCGGAGCGCATCGCTTCGTAATCGAATGAGCGGTGATCGAGATAACCGAGATTGACGCGCCTGCACGTCTCCTCATCCAAACCACTCGCCATCGTGATCTTGTAACGAGGCACGACCTTGCCTTCAGCATCAAGTCTGCCCGCGTAAGCAACATGGGCCAGGTGAGCCGCGATGCACAAGTTCTCCCGCAGCTCCTGCGAAACGCCTAACATATCGCGCACGATCTCGAGCGGCGCATAGCCATACTTCTCGATCAGCGCGCCGTGCGTCTCGGAGATTTTTGTCAGGTGCGGCGCGTAGATGATCAGCTCGCCGCCTTCTTCGACGATCGCGCCGAGCTTGTAACTCGCCTTGCCGCCAACCCACAGCTCGTCGTAATGCGGATCGAGCAGCGCGATGACTCTCTTGTACTTCCTTCCCGTGTAGCGGATGTGAACCTGGCGACTGACTTCGGCCGCGCGCCGAAACGCATCGTATATGTCTCCTGCGAAAAGCGCATAGGTCACCAATTCACCGTCCAGTTCTCTGGAGACGACTGTGTTCAGCGAAATGATGCGAGCGGAGATTAAGTCTGCAGCGGCTTCGATGAGGCGACGTGTGGGCGTGTCGACGCGTGCGATGATGTTTTCGATGCCGGCGAGTGCGCCGAGCCAGTGCGTCGTGTGTGTCAGCTCAGGACCAGCGACGCCGGGAAAGAAATACTTTGCGCCGCCCGCAAAACCCGCGACTTCGTGCGGCACTGTCGCGCCAAACACTAATACCGTGTCGTAAATTCCGGGCGCGAGCAGCTTATTGATACTCACCGGCACTGCTCGATCGATCAGTCCATCGGTTAGTTGCCGCACGGTCTCAGCACTCAACTCGCCGAGAGTTATGAGTTCGTCAGGCTCGTCCCAGCGGTGATCGTAAAGATGACCTGAGAAGTCTTTGGCTCCGATCTTCGAAAGCTTTTGCGATTCGGACATCGGCGGGTGAGTGCCCTGGGCCACGAGCACATCGAAAGAAGCCACGCCGCGCTTGGTAAGAAACTCATTGGCGACGGGAAAGAGAACGTCCGTGTTATCGTCGCGCGTTTTATCGGGAATGATCGCGAGCACACGCTCACCGGGTTGGATTACATCGAGCGCCTGTTGAACGATTGCAGTGAGGGAGGACAGATCCAAATCCGTTGACATCCGTATTAATCCGTGGCTGATTAAAGCGAAACGGTCTGCTCGGCCCAGAACTGAAACTCGCGATGCTTGTGTATCTCGGCTTTAGCCTGTTCGCCACCCGCAACGCGACAAATCTCTTCAAACACGCGCTGCCCTACGTCGTCGATCGTCTCGGTACCATCGATCACGCCACCGGCTGAGAGATCGAGATCGTTGCTCATGCGCTCGAAGATGGGCGTGTTTGAAGCGAGCTTGATCACCGGCGCGATCGCGTTTCCGATCGTCGTGCCCCTGCCGGTCGTGAAGACGATCACCGTCGCTCCTGCTGCAACCAAACCCGGCGTCGACTCCTGATCGTAACCTGGTCCCTGCATCAGGTTCACGCCGCGACTCTTCGCCGTCTCGGCATACTCCAACACTCCTTCAACGCGCGTCGTTCCCGCCTTTGCAACCGCGCCTAACGATTTGATCGTGATATTCAGCAGCCCGCCGGCGATGTTGCCCGGACTCGGATTGTTATTCAGCACCGCGCCAAACTTCGACGCATACTCTTTATACCAATCGACCATTCGATAAACTGCGCGGCCAGTCTCAACGTCTTTCGCGCGATTCGCGAGCAGGTGTTCCGCGCCGCAGAACTCCGGCACTTCAGTTATCAAAACCGTGCCACCGGATCGGACCAGCAGATCCGCCGCGCGTCCGAGCGACGGATTCGCAGAGATACCCGAGAACCCGTCCGAGCCACCACACTTCACCCCTAGCACGAGTTCGCTCACGGAACACTCTTCACGCGCCGTTTGATTCACTTCCGGCAGCATGCGCTCGACTTCGCTCAAGCCTCGTTGAATCGCCGCCTGCGTGCCGCCGACATCCTGAATACCAATCTTCGCCACCGGCTTATCAAACGACTTCTCTCGCTTGAGTAAATATTTTTCCACTTGGGCCAGGTTGGTCTTCTCGCAGCCGAGGTCGATCAGGATCACGCCGCCGACGTTCGGATGATCTGCGTAGTTCGACAGCGTGCGCAGCATCACGTCGATCGTCGATCCTTCCTGGCAGCCGCATCCTTTGTTGTGCGGAATCGCGACGACTCCATCGACGTTTTTGTACTTTTCGCGGTTGTAGAGCGTGAACTCCGCGATCATTGAAATCTGCTGCGCTTCGTGACTCGCGCACATGCTCGTCGGCACGATCAGCACGAAGTTTCGCGTACCCACGCGACCATCGCGGCGGCGATAACCCATGAAGGTCTTGCGCTCGGCTTCGGGAATGTAGTCCGGCGGCGGCGTGTGCAACGTCTCGGGCAGATCTCTTATGATCGGCACGTCGTTAGTCATGTTCGCGTGCGTGATCTGCTCGCCGCTGCGAATTCCGAGCGAGGTCCCGATTGGCTGTCCAAACTGGCGGACAAACTCGCCCGCGGGAATGTCGCGAGTTGCAAAACGATGGCCCGGCGGTATCGCGCCGCGGACTTTCACGATCTCGTCGTTTGGCAGACGGACTTCGAGATCGGCAAACGTCGCCGTCTTAACCACGGCAACGTTGTCGTCGTTGTCGACGATGATCGCGTAATCGCTGATCGCAGCCGCTCTGGGAAGTTCTATACTCGACATGTAAGTGGTATTACCAATTCCGCGTTCGAGCGTTGACTTTAACACGTGGCTGATGAAACAAACAAGCGCGATTTAACCCTTGGCCAAACCGCGTTAATTCGTTGGATTTTTGGGCGCTTTTGTAGTTGACGACATCAACGGTTCGGTGCTACACAAGACAGTCCGATTAACTAAATTGGTAAAACCACATGAGCTATTCTCGACTCGAACTCAACGGCAAGGTTGCCGTCATCATCGGCGGCACGTCCGGAATTGGTCTGGCCATCGCCAAAGGCATGGCGGAGGCGGGCGCGGATGTCGTGCCGACGTCGCGACGCATGGAAGTCGTTGAAACTGCGGCTTCGGAGATCGAGCAACGCGGACGCCGCTCGCTGCGCGTCGCTTCCGATGTGTCCGATCGAGCGTCGCTGCAACGCGTGCTCGACGAATCGATCCGGGCTTTTGGGAAAGTCGACATTCTCGTGAACTCGGCCGGCCGCACCAAACGCGCGCCCACGCTCGATTTCTCGGAAGAAGATTGGAACGACATCATCGACACGAACCTCACCGGCACTCTTCGCGCGGTGCAGGTTTTTGGGCGACACATGCTCGAACGCGAGTCGGGCAGCATTATCAACATCGCGTCGCTCTCGACGTTTGTCGCGCTCTACGAAGTGGCGGCGTACTCGGCGAGCAAAGCGGCGGTTGCGTCGCTGACGAAGTCGCTGGCGATCGAATGGGGACCGCGTGGCGTACGCGTCAACGCGATCGCGCCGGGCGTCTTTCGCACCGCGCTCAATCAAAAGCTGCTTGACGAAACCGAACGAGGCCGCGAGTTTCTCTTGCGCACGCCGATGAAGCGTTTCGGAAACGTCGACGAACTAGCCGGCGCCGCAATCTTCCTCGCCTCCGATTCCGCGAGTTTTGTTAACGGCGAAGTCATCGCGGTCGACGGCGGCTTCCTCGCCAGCGGCGTCAATCAGTAAAAAATCCGTGTTCATCCGTGGTTAATTTTCTCTCGCCTGCCGAACGATCTCGACAAACTGTTTGGCCCGCTCTGTAATCAACGCGGGCTGAGCCTTGACGTCGACAAGATCTGTCCCAACTCCCAATGCTGCCGCCCCGGCTTTAATAAAATCTGCGGCGGTCTTTAACGAAACACCGCCTGTTGGGACGAGCTCGACGTGCGGCAATGGAGCCTTTAACGCTTTGAGATAACTCGCGCCACCAACAGCTCCAGCCGGGAACACCTTCACGAAATCCGCGCCCGCCTTCCAAGCAGTGACCACTTCCGTCGGCGTGAGCGCGCCGGGCATCACTGCCACGTCACGCTCGCGGCAGAAAGCAATCGTTTCCAGATTCAGTGCAGGACTGACGATAAACTCCGCTCCTGCCGAAATGCACGACTTTGCAGTCTCAGCATCGAGCACCGTCCCGGCACCCACCAGCGCATCGCTTCCAAAACGAGCAGCGACTTGCTCGATCACGCTGAATGCACTCGGAACCGTCATCGTGATCTCGAGCACCGAGATCCCACCCTCGCGAATCGCGTCGATCGCGCGCATCGCTTCATCCGCCGTCGTCGCACGCACAACCGGAATCACGCCAGTGTCTTTAATCTGTTTGAGAACTTCGCTCTTATTCATCGTGCAACCCGCGCCGTCCCGCCTTTCATCACGCGCTCAACTTCAGCCAACGTCGCCGTCGTCGTATCACCGGGCGTCGTCATCGCCAACGCGCCGTGCGCCGCACCGCATTCAACCGCCCACTGCGGCCCGCGTCCAGTCAGAAACCCGTAGATCAACCCTGACGCGAACGAATCACCGCCACCGATACGATCGAGAATCTCGAGGTTCTCGCGCACCGGCGCTTCGTAAAGCTCACCCGACGTGTAACAAACAGCACCCCAATCGTTGATCGTCGCCGTCTTCGCGTTCCGCAGCGTAGTCGCCACCACTTTGAAGTTTGGAAACTCCGCCACTGCACGTTCGATCATCCGCTGAAAGCTGCGCACGTCGAGTTTCGAATGATGTTCGTCCTGTCCTTCGACTTCGAATCCCAGCGCCGCGGTGAAGTCTTCTTCGTTACCGATCATCACGTCCACGAGCGGCGCCAGCTCGCGATTCACAGTCACAGCTTTCGCTTGTCCGCCGATCGACTTCCAAAGCGATTCACGATAATTGAGATCGTAAGAGACGATCGTGCCGTGCTTTCTGGCCACTTCCATCGCTTCACGCGCAACTGCCGGCGTCGTCTCCGACAACGCACAGAAGATCCCGCCCGTGTGAAACCAGCGCGCGCCTTCTGCACCGAAGATCCGTTCCCAATCGACGTCGCCCGGCTTCAGTTGTGAAACGGCCGTGTGACCACGATCGGAACATCCTGCCGCGGCACGCACACCGAAACCACGTTCGGTAAAGTTGAGCCCATTGCGAACCGTGCGCCCAACACCATCGAACTTCACCCACTTCAAGTGCGACTGGTCCACACCACCCTGGTAGATCAGATCCTGGACCAGACGACCAACCGCATTGTCGGCCAGCGCAGTCACAACGGCCGCATCCATTCCAAAGCACCGCTTCAAACCGCGCGCGACGTTGTACTCACCACCACCTTCCCACACGCGGAAAGTGCGGGTGGTCGCAATGCGTTCTTCACCCGGATCGAGGCGCAGCATCACCTCGCCAAGACTGACGATGTCCCAGCGACAGCTCGTCTTGATTGTTAGTGGTTCAGACATCACCGTGCCGCGTGCTCAAGATTAGCTGGCTCCAGTTTTGGCGACAACAGGTGAAACACGAGCAACGCCGCAAGATACGCGGACGCGGCAATGATAAAGATCGGCACGTAGCTGCCGGTGCGCTCGAGTATCTCTCCGACGAGGCGAGCGATCATCATCCCGCCGACAGCGCCGGCCATGCCGCCGATGCCCACGACGGATCCGACTGCATGTCGCGGAAACATGTCGGACGTGGTGGTGAAGAGATTACAGGACCAACCCTGGTGCGCGGCCGCCGCCACACCGATCAGCACGACGGCAACCCAGAGATTCGACGTCTGCGCCGCGAACACGATCGGCACCACGGCCAGCGCGCAGATCAACATCGCGAGTTTGCGTCCCTTGTTGATGGTCCAACCACGCTTGATCAGCGACGACGAGAGCCAGCCGCCGCCGATGCTGCCGAGGTCTGCCAAAAGATAGACGACGACCAGCGGCGGTCCGAAGTCTTTCAAACTCAGCTCGTAACGCTTGTGAAGAAAGTCAGGCAGCCAGAACAGATAGACCCACCAGATCGGATCGGTCATGAACTTAGCCAACGAGAATGCCCACGTTTGCCGGTGTGGCAGCAAACGAGCCCACGGAACTTTGACTTCCGGATCGGGCGGATCGCTCTGGATGTAGTCGAGCTCTGATTCCGAAAGCGACGGATGCTCTTGAGGGCGACGATAGAGCGCCCACCACACGATAAGCCAGATAAAACCGATCGCGCCCGTGAGGATGAACGCGGCGCGCCAACCCCACGTGAGTGTAATCACCGGCACCACGAGCGGCGTGACGAGCGCGCCGATGTTGGTTCCCGAGTTGAAGATGCCGGTGGCGAGTGCGCGTTCTTTCTTGGGAAACCATTCGGCAACTGTCTTGATCGCGGCGGGAAAGTTTCCGGCTTCACCAAGGCCGAGGAAGAAGCGAGCAATGCCGAACCCGAGCACCGTGTAAGCCAGCGCATGGCCCATCGCCGCTAGGCTCCAGAAAATTATGGCGAGCGAGAATCCTTTGCGTGTGCCGATGCGATCGATCAGTCGCCCGACACAGAGCAGGCCAATGGCGTACGCGGCCTGAAAAGCGAAGACGACCCAACTATAACCAACCTCGGTCCAACCAATCTCGTCGTGAATGGTTGTCTTGAGAATCCCAATCACCTGGCGATCGATGTAGTTGATGGTGGCGGCGAAGAACAGGAGCGCGCAGATCACCCAGCGATAGTTGCCCACGGCTGAACGCGGCTGAATGCGGGTTGAAGCAATCATCGTCCCATCCAGCCTCCATCGACGACAAGAATATGGCCGCTGACGTAATCGCTTGCACTCGAAGAAAGAAAAACTGCCGCGCCGGCGAGATCCTCAGGTTCGCCCCAGCGGCCTGCCGGGATGCGCTCGAGAATTTGCCGGTTGCGAGTTTCGTCAGCTTGAAGCGCCGCGGTGTTGGCAGTGCGCATGTATCCCGGCGCGATGGCGTTGACGTTGATTCCGTGTTTGGCCCACTCGTTCGCGAGCGCCTTGGTGAGTTGGGCCACCCCACCTTTCGACGCGGCGTAGGCGGGAACAGTAATGCCTCCCTGAAAGGAAAGCAACGAAGCGATGTTCACGATCTTTCCGCTACGCCCGTTTTCGATCATCTGCTTTCCTACCAGCTTCGACAGGCGAAAGACGCTCGAAAGATTCACTTCGATAACCGCCGCCCAGTCTTCGTCAGAATAGTCAACGGCGGGCGCGCGACGGATCGTGCCGGCGTTGTTGATGAGGATGTCGATGCGACCGAAGCGTTCGAGTGTTTGCGTAACCAGGTCGCGCGGCGTCTCAGGCTTACTAAGATCGCCGCTGATCGCATGGGCCATACCGCCCGCGCTCTCGATGCGATTGCAAGTCGACTCAGGCGAGCGCGTGTTGCCATGACAGGAGACGTGCGCGCCCGCTTCGGCCAATGCGATAGCGATGGCGGCGCCCAGACCGGTCGACGCTCCGGTAACCAGGGCAACGCGGTCGTGTAGTTTGAACTGATCGAGAATCAAGCGTCCTTCTGTAGAAAGTCTTCGCGCAGGGGAGAAAAGATGTCGATCAAAACCACTTCCTCGTCCATCATCGTCGCGCCGTGCCAGCAGTTGGACGGGAAGTGCAGCACGTCGCCCGCCGACGCGATCTGTTCCTTGCCTTCGATGAAAAACCGCACGCGCCCACGCTCGACGATCGTCATCTGCTCGTGCGGGTGGTCGTGCTCCGGAGTCACCAGAAACGGTTTGAAACGGAACCGGCAGATCATCATGCGATTGCCGACAAACACCTGCCGCTCGATTCCTTCCGCCGGCCGGTCCACGGGGATGTTGGACCAGTTTAGGTGCCGCGCTATGTTGAAACCGTTGCCGTTGCCGTTCTCAGAAGAGGTGTGGGACATTTCTGCTCCTCTACTTTTTGTCACTAACAGCTTCCAAACCCGATCCACCCGCAGCGTACTCCGGCTGCACGTTCACAACTCCGTAAAGACGATCTTCACCTTCCCTTATCGCCGCCATCATCCAAAGGAAATTTATCTGCCCGCCCGGCGCCGCCACGTTCGGGTGATAACCCTGCGGCATCAACACGCAATCACCCTCGCGCACGACCTGGACCAGCTCGGGACGCTCCGGGTCCGTGTAAACGAACTGCACTCCAAACGAAGGCGCTGGCATGTCGATAAAAAGATAGGCCTCCTCGAGTAGTTTCGAATGCTCGTGAGGAGGCCATGACGTCCAGTTGCCGGGCGTCGAAAAAGTCACACCAGCCATGATACGGCCGGCTTCTACGTTCGCGCCGATGAGTACGTTCAAGTCACGCTCGGCAGGTGGCTTGCCGGCGATCAAGTGCAACTTGGGGTTCTGTCGCACTTCTTTGTAGGAGACAAACTTCAGCGGGTATCGCTTCTCGACTGGAGCGGAGACTTCGGCGAGATCGCAGCCTCCTTCAACTTCGATCTCCGAATCACGCGGCACGTAAACGGTGTCGTACTGGTCCAAGGTGAACGTTTCACCGTTGGCTCGCACTGTCGCTTTGCCTTTCAGACAAATCAATCCGACTTCGTGATCGCCAGTGCTGAACTTCACCGCCTCGTCGCCAGCGTCGAGCGTGATGCGGCCGTAGTGCAGGTAACGCGCGGCAGTCGTGCCCGGTGCGACTGCCGTGCGGCGCCCCCTACCCTCGTGCGTCTTCGGTACAAAGCAAGTTTCCGGTGTGATCGGATTTTGTGTGACTTCCTGCTGCATTAAAAACTCCCTATCTAAATATCGTTAGTTCAAGCTTGTATTTCAAAGGTTTGCCTGGGGTCACCTCGAGGTCGCTCGCTTTGTAAACGAGGTGCAACGGAATTGCACCATGAACACCGCGTCCGAGGGCACCGTTGCCGGTGGAAATGATGGATTCTTCCATCTGAAAGTTGGCGTCAGACATGCGCACGTCAAGGGCGCCCTTTAATGATTCGAATCTCACCAATCCTGGTCCCCTCAACAAATCCAAATTAACTGTCTCGTGCGTCGTCGGGACGGCAAGCAGCCAGAAATGGATATTAACCGGTTGTTTTGAGCTCAACGTTTCTTCTCTCGTGAGCGAATTTCCCTCAATGCGCCATACAACCTCACTCGTGAGTCCAACGTCTTCCACTTTACCTGCACCCGCTCCAACCACAGCCCATCTGGTCCAACGCACGCGCAACGATCGACCATCAGCAGAAGGCTCAATTACGTCAGCGCCGTCAGTTGCGACCACCGTCCGTTCGTCCGTTAACTGAATGAAGGGCGTCAGCGACGGGTAGACCTGTTCAACTGGTGCGGCGAAACCTGCCAAGCCATACGGCGCCGGCAAATAATCTGACATTCCTGGTTTTGGACCAGTCGTGATCGGCAAAGCGAATCGAAGCGCACCCTGGCGCACTACCCAAACACCCGCAGATCGTGCGGGTGGTTTACGAAAAAACTCGAACCGCGCCACTTCGGGCAGCGACGGTACGCTTGGAAAATTCGCGATGCCTTCTTTCTCCAGCGCGTTCATGATCGGCATGTGCGAGTTTGCCAGCTTGCCAAAGAACCCGGTCGTCTGTTGCCACTCACGGTCGCGCGAGATGTACGCGTAGTTGCCGCGCCCGAATGCAAAGATCGAGAGCAGGTGCGTGTCGCTGCGGTAATCGTGCAGCAGATAGTTCCACGCCTGGTAGTAAAGCGCTGCAAGGTCGGAGAGGGGCGCCGGCCTGAACTCCGGGTGCAACGCGAGAAAACCTACGATCTCCGGTGTGTCGAGATAACTGACAACGCCTTGGCTGCGGCCCCAGTTGTAACCGTAACCATCATCGGACACGACGTCCCACCACAAACGCATCTGCCTCGTCAGCGACGGCCGCAGCCTGTCAAGCAGATCTTTACGACCCGCAGTCTCCGCCGCTTCCCAAACGTAACGCGCGTACTCGTTCGAGTAACGATCGAAACGTCCTGCCGGCGGCGCATCGTCAGCGTAAAAGTTTCCTTCGCTGAACGGAACAGCCGCGCGGTCGAGTAGCTTGTCGAGAAACGCTCGATCGTTCGAGATACCGAGCTCGTAACCAATGCTCGCGATGCGCGCCGCAACGCCGAGATAATTCTCCGCAAGATTAATCACGCGGTTCGTCTTCGGATCGTAGAACCGCTCCGGACTGAGCAACGAACGCCACGCCTTCTGCTCTTCCGCAGTCAACCCTTGCCAGAGCGGATTCGTTTTCAAGTCGCGCCCGAAGTGACGCAGCGCGAGGGCCGCGTAGAGCTGCGAGAACGCCTTGCTCCCCGCACGCGACTCGATCAAACCGATCTGGCCCACCCACTTCGCCAGATCGCGACCCGCGAGCTCACGGTTGCCCGTCGTCTCTGCGTAAGCAGCGAGCGAGCGCATGAACGTTCCCCACGAATACTCGCCCGTCGTCGGCACGCCCAGAATCAGATCCGGCGGTGGATCCAGCGACTTGATAGCCGCCAGGTGTACGGCAAGCTCTTTGCCGAGAAACGTGTTTACGTCATCACGCAAACTTGCCGTAGAGACGGTATTCGCACGCACAAGCAGCGGAATACAGATGATACAGATAAGAACGGATTTCATTTAAAACGTCAGCTTTAATCCGAACTGAATATTGCGCGGTGGACCAGTCGTCGAGATCGTCCCGAAGCCCGCGTTACTGAGATTGCTCTCGAGATCGCGGAAGTTGGTCCGGTTGAAAGCGTTGAATATATCAGCCTGGAATTGCAAGTTGAACTTCTCAGTCAACGCGAAACGCCGGCGCAGCGAGAAGTCCCACGTGTGTGCGCCAGGCCCGAGCAACGTACCGACGCCGCACGTGCCTCGCCGAGAGTCCGGAGCCGCCGCAAACGCGTCGCGCCTGGCCCAGCTATTTGGACCACGCTCGCCTTCCGGGAACAGCGGATCGCTGCTCACGCAATCAGCGCGACGATTTCCGAGCGCGGAATTGCCGGTTGCGGTGACAGTCAAATAAGGTCCTGACTGAACCCGCGTGATACCGCTGATCTCGTAACCATCAAGCACCGCCTTCACAAAGCCACGCGTGCGGCTGAACATCTTCAACGTGTAAGTGTACGTCAACGCAAACACGTGACGGCGATCGAACGTCGCCGGCCCGTAATTGAATCTTCGGTTGAAAGGATCCTCAGGGTTGTCGTTGAAACCACTCGCATCGGTAAGCACCTTGGACCACGTGTACGACGCCGTCATCAGCAAATCGCCTTTGCGCTTGGCCGCGTAGAGCTGCATCCCGTGATAATTCGAAGTCGAATCACTCAGTCGCATTCGGATCGCGGTGTAGCCTTTGAACGGCCGCAACGCATTGACGTTGACGTTCGGACCCGGCGGAAGGTTCGCGCGAAGCTGATCGAACGTCGGCTGATTGATGTCCGGCTGGCGAATCAAATGCCGACCGAGATTCGCCACGTAAGCCGCCTCGGCGAAGATGCCGTACGGAAGTTCGCGTTGCAAACTGAGGCTGTAGCTCATCGTGTACGGCGTGTCGAGATCCGGATTGATCGCGTTAATCTGAGCAAACGGCGCGAGTGTCGTCGAACCGCCGGTGATGTTGCTCAGGTTTGCGTTTTGAAACTGCGCGCTCGTCGCATACGGTGGATTGCTGAGCGACGGAAAGATCAGATTTCCTTCGATGCGATCGTAGTACATGCCAAAGCCGCCGCGAATCGAAGTCTTGTTGTCGTCAAACGGCGAATAAGCGAAGCCGACGCGCGGCATGAAGTAGTGATGGCCTTCGTATAGACCACGCGGCGCGCCGGTGGGCACAGCCCTCACGTCCGCGCTGTCGCCGCCCGGCACGCGTGCGAGCTCTTCAGGCGGCACGCCGTCGCCCGCGCGAACCAGACCGTTAAAGCGATTACCGCCCTTCGTCGGATCGATATTTCCGTTGGCGAGAATCGTGACTGCCTGCGCCGGGTTGTAAAGAGACGGATCGAAGTTGGCGAGATTGTTCGCCTGCGTGTAGATCGGCAGGCCATACTGGTAACGCATGCCGAGCTCGAGGCTCAGGTTCTTATTAACTTTCCAACTGTCCGCGAGGAATGCTTCGGTTTGAGTGAAGCGGAAGAAGCCCAACGGATCGAGCGCTTGTTCGCTGTAGGTGCGGAAATTTCCGAGCAACGCGTCGGCGAACGAATTGTTCGAAGTGCGCGTGTTACTGCCGGTGTTGAAATCGACTTGTCCGGCGTAAGTCGTGCGCGCGTTTTGATCGATGCGGTTGCGCGTGACGCTCAGGCCGGTCTTGAACGTGTGGTTGCCGCGCACCCACGTGACGGTGTCGCTCACGTTGATGTCGGTTGTTGGAGAGAGCAAAGAGCGCGCGGCTCCAAAGAAACTCGCAAAGCCGTTAATCGTCGTATCGGGAATCGAGTTTTCAAACCTGCCGCCGCCAAGAAACAGTTGCTGGAATTGAAAGCCATACGTTTCGCGCTTCCAGAGATCGCCGTCGGGTGGAATTCGTTGGGCCACCCACGCGCCCGTGATCTTGGCTTCGTTGATGAAGTTCGGCGTGACCAGCCACGTGTGCGAGAGCTGGATCGAAGTTCCGGGACGCATGCGGAGACTGGGGATAGTCGGTAGCTGCGTGGTGATGAACGTGCCGAACGGATCGATCAAGACATTCTTGTCGTGAATGTAACGACCGTAGAGCGTGTGCTTGTCGTTGATGCGATAGTCGATGCGCAGCAGATCTTCGCGATAGTCGAGCGGGTTTGGTTGTTGGAACGTTACGTTGTTGCCGATGGGGCTGTTGGTAAATGAAGTTGCGAGATCAATTGCTGTGCGAAACACGTTTGAGATCGCACGGCCATCGGCGGTGATCCGGTTTGCCGGAATGATGTTGCGTAGAGCAACGTTAGTGCCTCCGAAACATCCAGCACGATTCGCGGTGGTGCATGGCAAAGTGCTATTTGGATCTTTGAGTACACCGTCGTCGTTAGTGCCCACGATTCCATCCGCGCCGCGCAACCGGAAAGAAAAGTCGCCGTTCAACTCGGCGAGGGTCGGCACGGTCCGACGCTGAGGGGCGGAAAGGCGGCGAATGTACTTCCATTCCTGGCCACCGAAGAAAAATAGTTTGTCTTTGACGATTGGGCCACCAATGCTGTAACCAAAATTATTGAAGCGTAGCGCTGGCCTCACCGGTGCAAAGAAAGGACGCGCGTCGAGTTTGTCGTTTCTGATGAACTCGAACGCGCTGCCGTGAAAATCGTTGCCGCCACTGCGCGTCACGAGGCTGACCTGCGCGCCGGAGTTACGGCCGTACTCGGCGGAGAAGTTCGATGTCTGGATCTTGACTTCCTGAATGTAGTCGATGCCGACGTTGTTGATCTGGCTCGCGTTGCTGCCCGATTGCAGGTTGAATCCGCCGTCGACCGTGACGTTGTTTGTCTGGCCGCGGTTGCCGTTGATCGACTGGTTGCCGGTCGCGAGGCTTGTGGTCAACTCAAGCTGATCGTCGTTCAGCAGCGCCACGCCGGGGACGAGGGAGAGAAGCTGAATGTAGTTGCGACCGTTGAGCGCGAGGTTCTGCACCTGCTGCTGATCGATGACGCGCGAAACTTCGCCGGAGGTCGTGTTCACTGTCTCCCCGGCGGCGCCGACGATCTCGACGGTCTCCGAAACTTCACCGACTTCGAGTTTGAGATCGACAGTGACTCGCGCGTCCGCCGTCACACTTTGACCGGAGACAAGTGCTTTCTTGTAACCCTTCCGCTCAGCTTCGATGGTGTAGATGCCGACCGGCAGGTTGGTAATGGTGTAAAAGCCGTTCTCATCAGTCGTCACGGTGCGGTCGGAATTGTTGGCGTTGTTGATGACTTTGACCGATGCGTTTGGGACGCTGGCTCCATTCGAATCCTGCACTGTGCCCGAAATGCGACCGACGACGGTTTGTCCGTACGTGCTCTGGCAAGCGACGATAGTGAGCAACAGGACACTGCAAATCTGAAGTGACCACAAAAGTGGCCGGGGTTCTTTTGTGCTTCGCATCGATCTGTCCTCCAAATGAGTTGTGTTAAGCGACCATCGGGGCCGCAAAGGCCGGCGCCGCGACCAGCGCAACCGCGCCGCGCAAGCGCGGGTGATCTTCAGCAGGCACGATGTGAATCTCAGTAGCGCCGCCGAATTCGGTTAACGTTCGCTCGCGCAGAGCACTGCGCACGATCGGTTCGATCAAGCTCCACGCTGTGGTTATTTCACCGCCGATAAAAACACGCGCCGGGTCGAGTGCGTTGATGATCGACACCAGGCCGAGGCCAAGATAGCGCGCGGTGGAATTGATCGCAGCGAGTGCTTTCGCGTCGCCCGCGCGAGCACGCGCGATCAAGTCTTCGACTGAGAAGTTTGCGGTTTCAGTGTCGCGCGGCCGCGGCTCGGACAAGTCCTGGCCGAAGTATCGCGAGAGAGTCGCGAGGTTTGAGATGTAAGCTTCCCAGCAACCCGTCGCGCCGCACGAACACTTTGGACCATCGATGCTCAACGGCACATGACCAAACTCGCCCGCCGTGTTATGACGCCCGCGCAGCAGTTCGCCATTGACCACGATCCCGACGCCAACGCCATCCGAGACGCTCACAAACACCGAGTTGCGTGAAGCCACGACGTCGCTGCGCGTGGCCCATAGTTGGGCGAGGGCGCACGCTTTACCGGAGTTCTCGATGTGAACCGGAATGCCGAGCGCGACTGAAAGCGGATCGCGCAAATTGACGTCGCGCCACGCGAGCGTCGGGGCGTGCAGCACGCGCCCCTTTGCCGGATCGACCATGCCGGGCACCGCGACACCGACACCTTCGCAAGCACCGATCTCTTTGTCGGCAAGTATCTGCTTGACACGGCGCGCGAGCTCCTGAATCAGCGCGTCGGCGTCGCGATTAGTTTGAAAACTACTGACGGCGCCGAGCTGGCGGCCCATCAAATCTGAGACGAGGATGTAGGTTCGCGAGACCCGAATATCGACGCCGACGACGCAACGCTGCCGCGAGTCGATGAAAAGAAACGTTGGCCTGCGTCCGCGCCCGACGGATTCACCGACAGCGCCCTCGAAGATCAGCGATTCATTGAGGAGCTCGCTGACGAGCAGACTCGCCACGCCACGCCGGACGTTCATGAGCCGCGCCAGATCCGCGCGTGAAATCGGCTGGTGAGCGCGAATCAGGTTGAGTGCGATTTGGCGGTTGATTTCGCGGCTGGTCCCGCGCCGTGCGACTTTGAAATCGTGTGGATTGATCTTACGCATCTTGGATATTGTTCTTTATTAAGACTAATTAAGCGAACTATTTACAGGCAGAAGCACAGGCCTGAATTGCTTGGATTTATTCGGGTGAACGTGGACGAATGAATTTGTCTAAACGCGGAACATATACTCCTCGACCGCGAGGCTGTCAAGAGTTTTGTTTGTTTTAAGCCACGGATTTTACGGATGATTGGCGGATCAGGAGTTCTGGTGGGACGGTGATAATGCGATGGCGGCGCGCCTTCTTTTCGATCAAATTCAGCAAGAGACTCGCGGCTGCCTGGCCCATCTCCGACTTCGACCAGGAAACTGTGGTGAGTGGGACGCGCAGCATGTCGCCGTAGTGAATGCTGCCCGCGCCGACAAACGCGACGTCGTCCGGAACATTCAAACCGGCGTCACTCACTGCGCTCATTGCGCCGATCGCAGCCGGATCGTTCGACGCGAAGATCGCTGACGGCAAATCTCCTGACGCGATCCACTTCTTCATCGCGTCGTAACCGTCCGATTCGGTGAAACCACAGTCACGGACGAGCGGCTTGAGTCCGGCTTTCTTGATCGCTTGTTGATAACCTTGCAGACGTTTCAGCGAAGTCGAGACATCAGGGCCGCGCAGGTGACCGATCTTTCGATGGCCCAACTTGACGAGGTGCTCGGTCGCGAGTAATCCGACTTGCACGTCGTCAGTCGTGACGGCCGAACAGCGCAGTCCATCCAGCAAGCGATCGATCAAGACGATGTTCGCGCCTTCGGAAAGGAGTCGTCGATAAAACTTCGTCTCAGTCGCCGGCAACGCCGAAGCTACGATGAGCCCGTCGGTCCTGGATAATAGTGCTTCGATCTCGTCCTTCTCTTTGCGCGCTTCTTCGTCGGTGCTGCAAATTAGATTTTGATAGCCCGCTGGTCGCGCGTGTGCTTCGACGCCGCGACAGATCTCTGCGAAGTAAGAGTGCATCAGGTCGGGAACGACGATGCCGATGAGATACGAGTGGTTCGTGGTGAGCGCCCGCGCAAACTGGTTAGGGCGATACTTCATTTTCTGCGCCATCGCGAGGATGCGCGCGCGCGTTTGCCTGCTAATCTCCGGATGATCGTTGATGGCGCGCGAGACCGTCATCTTCGAGACGTTGAGCGCGCGGGCGATGTCTTCCAGGGTGACCGGCATATCTGGTTAAGCACGTGCTGAGCGCCAGCGATCAATAGCAACCGCGACAACGATGATCGCTCCGATGATGATCTCCTGAATATAGTTGGGCCAACCGACCTGTTGGCATCCATTCCGCAAGAACGCCATGATCAAAGCGCCAATCATCGATCCGAGAATGCTCCCTTCGCCGCCACTCAAACTGCCGCCTCCGATCACTACCGCGGCGATGATGTCCAACTCCGATCCAGCGGCAACTGTCGGATCGCCTTGTCGCAGACGCGACATCTGCATCACGCCCGCCAGTCCGAAGAGCAATCCTGCCAACCCGTAAATCCAAACCTTCAGTCGATCGGTAGCGATACCACACGCGCGCGCCGCGGCCTCGTTCGAGCCAAGCGCAAAAACGCGCCGCCCAAAAACCGTGTTACGCAGGACGACCGCAGCCAGCACAGCAAGAATGATCGTGATCCACACGCCCGGCGCGACGAGCAGCCACGACGGATTCGGAAACATCACCAACAACTCGTTCAACCACGTGCCCGGCATGTTGACGGTTTGCTGATTCGCCATCCACTTCGCGACGCCGCGCGCGACGCCCAGCATCCCCAACGTCGCGATGAATGGAACGACTTTCAAACGTGTGATCACGAGACCATTGACGACACCCACCAAACCACCCGCGAGAATCCCACTCAACAACGCCACCGAAGGCGGCAGGCCCGCGTTGATTCCGAGTGCAGTGATGACGCCGGTGAGAGCGATCGTCGATCCGACGGCGAGATCGATCCCGCCGCTGATGATGATCATCGTCATGCCAATCGCGCCGATGGCGACGATCACCGTTTGCGAAAGGACGATGCGGAGATTGTTTGGTGAAAGGAACCGCGCGGGCGTGTCCATCAGCAGTGAGAAGATGCCGATAACCAAAAGCAGGCCGAGCATTGGCCCGATGCGGTTCAGCCAGTTTTGTAGCCACAGATTTACACGGATGAACACGGATTATTTCAAATATTGATCTAATGGAGGATGTAATAAGGTCTTCACTTCAGGCGATTCCATGTTTTCTTTCGTGACCAGCATCACGCCTGTGTCGATCTTTTTATTGACCGGCTTGCCTTGCAGGCTCTCGACCATCGTGCGCACGCCGAGATAACCCATGTTGAAAGGATTCTGCACGACGATTCCGTGCAACTGGTTTGCGTTGAGCGCGTCGATGAAGGCCTGGCTGGAATCGAAGCCGACAAACGAAACTTTCCCGGCCTTGCCGATGTCCTGCAGCGCCAGCAGCATGCCCGCTGTTGAAGATTCGTTAGGCGTGAAGATTCCCTGCACCTGATCGCCAAAACGATTCAGAAGATTCTCAGACGCGCGCTTCGCTGTATCGCGCGTGGCGCCGGCGTATTGATCCGTGGAAACCAGTTCGATGTCGGGAAACTTCTGTTTCATCTGTCCGATGAAACCTTCTTCGCGTTCGGTGGTGCTGGCTGAGCCTTCCGCATAGCGCAACACGAGCACCTTTCCTTTGCCGTTCAGGAGTTGGCCCATGCGATCCGCAGCGAGTGTGCCGCCTTTCCGATTGTCGGTCGCGACGAAACTGATGAAGTCTTCCGATTCCAAACCTGAATCAATGATGACCGTCGGCACCCCGGCGCGCTGGGCGTCAGAAACGGGACGCACGAGGGCGCGGTTGTCGAGCGGCGCGAGTACCATGCCGCTCACGCCCTGCGCGGCGAAGCCTTCGACGACTTGAATCTGCTGTTCGCGATCGTCTTCGCGCAGCGGGCCTTTCCAAATCACTTCGACCTGCGTGCCTTCGGCGGTCAGCTCGTTGGCCGCCTTGATGCTGCCGGCGTGAATGCTCTTCCAGAATTCGTGTGTGGTGCCTTTCGGGATGACGGCGATGGTGAGTTTCTTCTTTGTGTTCGGTGCGGGGCCATTGGTACAAGCGGCTAGTAAGCTGAGTAGGACCAGTAAGAAGATAAATTTGCGCATCATTCGTTTTCCTGTTCGAGTTGTGATTCGCTAACGACGGGATTCCCCAAGCCGCCCATGCCTTCGATCAGTACTTCCATCTCGTCGCCCGGCTTCAGAAACACTGGCGGGTTGCGCGCGAAGCCGACGCCCGGCGGCGTGCCGGTTGCGATCACGTCTCCCGGCTCGAGCGTGATCGACTGCGACAGAAACTCTATCAACGCCGGCACGCCGAAGATGAGTTGATCGGTATTCGAGTTCTGCATCGTCTGGCCGTTCAATACCAGCTTGATCGAGAGCTTGTGTGGATCCGTGATCGTGTCGGTCGTGACGATCGTCTGGCCCATCGGCGCGAATGTATCGCACGATTTTCCACGCTGCCACTGCCCGTCAGCAAACTGAAAATCGCGCGCGCTCACGTCGTTGAAAGCGGTGTAGCCGAGCACGTAATCATACGTGCGATCCGCACTGACGTGCCTGGCGCGGCGTCCAATCACCACCGCGAGCTCCGCTTCGTAGTCGACTTGTTGACTGGTTGACGGGAGGACCACAGGCTCGCCGGGCGCGATCACCGCCGTTGAGAACTTGGAAAATACGACGGGCTTTTCCGGAATCGGCATCTTGCTCTCGGCCGCGTGGTCGCGGTAATTGAGCCCGATGCAGATGATCTTTCCCGGACGCGGAACGGGCGCGAACCAGTAAGCGTCGCGGCGGGGTACCAGCCAACCTTTGTCGCGAGCTTCGGCAAGCGCGCTTTCGTCGCGCACGAGTGTGTCGTGCGTCTCACGCGCTTTTTGAAACCATGGACCGTCCATGTCAAACCACGCCAAAGGATTTGAAGGGCGCTCGTCTTTGTCGAACAGCTTCTCGCAGTCGAGACGGTAGCCGATGTCGCGATCGCCGGCGTGCAAGATAATCCCCATGCGCGGCGAGCGCCAGTTTGATTCCTGGGTTGCGAAGGAGATTATGTGCATCAGAGGTTGATGATTACGTAGAGCTCCTGCGGTCCGTGTACTCCGATTGTCAAGGTCAGCTCGATATCGGCGGTGCGCGATGGGCCAGTGATAAACGTGACTGCCGGGCTAAGCTCTCCGCCGCTGCGCAACATCGATAACGTTTCGCTGAGCGTCGCGCAGATCGTTGAAGCGTTGACGATGGCGATGTGAACCGGCGGGACGAGCGGGGAAAG
>JADMIO011874987.1_pt1 | contig 57567 bp, 57 predicted proteins | sample 8958161 | NCBI WGS metagenome assembly JADMIO01 (sample SAMN16585339, study PRJNA669376) | soil metagenome | isolation source: Crop rotation soil | place: USA: Cullars Rotation, Alabama | collected 2011 | reverse complement strand
GGCCGCGACTTCAAGTCACGTGAATTCCAAGCTTCGGATCCCACTGTGCTGGAAAGGGGACACCATTAAAGCGACTGCGTCCGTTGACGGTCGGGGGGCCGGATGGTACACGACGCAGTTCCCAAAAGGAGGTAGTCCCTTGGCCCAGCGTCATAAGTCGGCGATCAAGCGCCATCGCCAGAACGTCAAGCGCGCGACCCGGAATCGCGCCATTCGAAGCCGTGTGCGCACCGTCATCCGCGCCCTGCGCGAGACAATCGCTTCCAGTGATGCCGCCAAGGCCGCAGCCGACCTGCCGCTGACGATGAAGACCATCGACAAGGCGGCCAGCAAGGGTGTGCTGCACCGCAACACCGCATCGCGCTACATCTCCCGCCTGCGCAAGCAGGTGGCCGCTCTCCAGCCATCCGCCTGATCGCTCCCCGTCGAGCGACGACCGAATCGATTCAGAAGCCTTCGATCATTGAATCGTAGGCGTCGTGCACCGCATCGCCCAGCAACCGCGCAATTGCGCGCTGGCGCTCTGAATCCGCGAGCTGGATGGCGCTGATCTGCTTGGTGTCGGAAATCGCATCGTCGGTCGCCCGTGGCAGGTCTTTGGCGTCGAGTGTGCCGCGCTGAAATTCGGATGAGCTCGTTACCACGATGCGTGGATTGGCACTGTACTCGTCGACCTTCTTGAAATTGCGCAGCCGCCATAAAGTTTTGTTGTCGCTCTTGCGTACCAGGTTGAGGTCGACGACCAGCGCCAGCTCGTAAATTACCGCCTGGTCCTTTTCGTCGTACGCGACCGGGCGGCGGTCGAGACGCTTGATCAGCCCGCTCAAAACGGCGTCCGCATGATCGGCATCTTGCTCGAGTCGATAATGACCGCGGATGTGAATCTCGCGCTCGATGGCGAAGCCCAAGGTCTTCTCGAGCCCGTGCTCGGTGGTGTGGTTGAGGATGTTGCCGACGCCGATCGAATGGACGTCTTCCGGCAACTGCAGATCGCCGCCGACGAAGTGGTAGCCGCAGCCGCTGGCGACGACCAGGACAACGATGAGAAGTCTTGCCAACATGCGTCTTGCCTGAAAGGCCTCCACCCCCGCAGGCTAAAGTCCTGCGCCTACAGCCCCACCCAGCCGAAGGCTGTAGCCGCAGGACTTTAGCCTGCGGCGAATGCTGTTAAATCACCAGACTCACCAACCGGCCCGGCACCACGACCCGCCGGCGGATCTCTTTGCCGCCGATCGCCGCGATCACCGATTCCTGCGCCAATGCCGCTGACAGAATCGCGTCTTCCGACGCCTCGCGTGGCACGCTCACCCGACCGCGCACTTTGCCGTTCACCTGCACTGCCAGCTCGAGGACGTCCTCGACTGTCAGCGTCTCGTCGTACGCTGGCCAGCGGGCATCGAAGACGCTCTCACTGTGCCCCAACTGCTCCCACAGTTCCTCGGCGATGTGCGGCGCGAACGGCGCGACCATGATCACCAGAGCTTCCAACACGTCACGGTCGGGCGCGCCGAGCCGGCGGATGTCGTTGAGCAACGTCATCAGCGCCGCGATCGCCGTGTTGTAGCGCAGGTTTTCGAGATCGTCCTGCGTCTTCTTGATGGCGCGGTGCAGCGCCCGCAGCAATGCATCACCGGCGACAGCCTTGGCGTCGAAATCGCGCACCAACCGCCAGATGCCATCGAGAAAACGGCGGATGCCGGCGATTCCCTCGTCACGGAAATCGCCACCTTCCTCATACGGCCCCAAGAACATCATGTAGGTGCGAAACACGTCGGCGCCTTCGCGATCGAGATACTGATCGGGGTTGACGACGTTGCCCCGACTCTTCGACATCTTGGCGCCGTCCTTGATGATCAGCCCGTGGGCGCGGAATTTCTTGAACGGCTCCTCGAACGCCAACAGACCGATATCGTGCAGCGCCATGGTGATGAAGCGCGAATACATCAGATGCAGCACGGCGTGCTCGTTGCCGCCAATGTAGGTGTCTACCGGCAGCCATTTGGCTGTCAGCTGCGGATCGAAGGCGACTTCGTCGTGCTCCGTCGACGGATAGCGGAGGAAATACCAGGCCGAGTCGAGAAAAGTGTCGGAAACGTCGGTCTCGCGCCGCGCCTTGGCGCCGCATTGCGGACAACTGGTTTCGAAGAATTCCTTGACCCGCGCCAGCGGAGCGACCCCGCTCGCGTCAGGGCGAAAGTTTTCGATGTCGGGCAACACGACCGGCAGATCCTTCTCCGGTACGGGCACGATGCCGCACGCATCGCAGTAGATGACGGGAATCGGCGGACCCCAGTAGCGCTGGCGCGAGATGCACCAGTCGTGCAGGCGATAGGTCACGTGCGCCTCGCCTTGACCGCGCTCGGCTAGCCAGCGACAGATTTCGCTCTTGGCCGACTCCGCCGTGCGTCCGTCGAACGGGCCGCTGTTCACCAGGTGACCGGGACCCTCGTAAGCGTTGGTGAGCGGCGTCGCGGCGTCTTCGCCTTCCGCAGCGATGACACGCACGATCGGCAGATCGAACACCTGCGCGAACTCGAAGTCGCGCTGGTCGTGTGCGGGCACCGCCATGATCGCGCCGGTGCCGTACTCTACGAGCACGTAATCGGCGATCCAGATGGGAATCGGTTGCTCAGTTGCCGGATTGATCGCGTAGGCGCCGGTGAATACCCCCGTCTTCTCCTTCACCGACTTGCGCGTAATCAGGTCCATCTGCGCCACGCGCTCGCGGTAAGCCTGAACTGCGTCTTTCTGCCCGGCCGCGGTCAGTGCATCGACCAGCGTGTGCTCGGGTGCCAGCACCATGTAGGTGGCACCGAACAACGTGTCGGGCCGGGTGGTGAAGACGCGAATCTTTTCGTCACTCGCCGCGACGGCAAAGTCGATGTGGGCGCCCTCGGAGCGGCCGATCCAATTGCGCTGCGCCAGCTTGGTGGTCTCCGACCAGTCGATCCACGAGAGGTTGTCGAGCAGTCGTTGCGAATACTTGGTGATGGTGAAGAACCACTGCTCGGCGAGTTTCTGCACCACCTGTGTATCCGGATGTCGTTCGCAGAAACCGTCGATGACCTGCTCGTTGGCGAGCACGGTCTGGCAGGCGGGGCACCAATTCACCGGCGCCTTCTTCTTCACCGCCATGCCGTGCTTGTAGAGCTGCAGGAAGATCCATTGCGTCCAGCGGTAGTAGTCGGGCGACGTGGTGTCGACGGTGTGGTCCCAGTCGACCATCAGCCCGAGTCGGTGCAGCTGGCGGCTGAAGTTGGCGATCGTGCGCGGGATCAAAACTTTCGGATTGGTGCCGACCTTGAGAGCATAGTTCTCCGAGTGGATACCGAAGGCGTCGTAGCCGATCGGTTCGAAGACGTCGTAGCCTTGTAGGCGGCGAAATCGGCCGTGAATATCGACGCCGGGGAAGGCAAAGGCGTGACCGACGTGCAGGCCTTCCGCCGAAGGGTACGGGAACATCATCAGCGTGTAGTAGGGCTTCTCGGCACGCGCGAGGTCGACGCTGTTGGTGCGTCGCTCCACCCAGAGCTTCTGCCATTTACTCTCGACCGCGGCGGGATCGTAGCGTTCATTCATCGTCGTCGTTCTCTTCGCCTCCCGTTTCGCGCCGGTTGTCTTTGACTCCGAGCTTGATTGCAATCTGATCGAGCACGCCGTTGACGAACGGCGCCGACTCGCGGGTGCTGAAGCGGCGCGCAATCTCGATGGCTTCGTCGAGAATGACGCTGGTCGGCACTTCGGGTCGTTTGAGCAACTCGTACGTGGCGACGCGCAGCACGCACACATCGACCGCCGACAGCCGTTCGATGCGCCAGTTCTCGGCGGCTTCCGTGATCAGAGCGTCGATCGGCGCGCGGTGCTCGACCACTCCTTGTACCAGAGAGCGGGCGAAGTCCTTCGCCTTGTCCGTACCCTCGATCTGGCCCCACAGAACTTCCAAGGTGACGAGCGGCTCGCTGCGTATCTCCAGCTGATAAAGCGCCTGAACGGCCAGTTCTCGACCTTTGCGTCGTGATCCCATGATGATTGCGAGGTTGGTGCTGCGGTTGAGCGAACTAGAGGGCTACCGTACGCACCGCGCAGGCGCAACCTTTGTATTGTGCAGATGAGGTTCGCGGCTAGCGCCGCAATTGGCGGATCAGGTTGGCGGCCTCGATTGCGGTCATCGCCGCTTCGTAACCTTTATTGCCCGGGTCGTCGCCGGCGCGCTGCAGCGCCTGGCTCATGTTGTCGGTGGTGAGCACGCCGAGAGCGACAGGGATCTGGCGCCGCACGGCGATGTGCTGCAATTCCTCGACGACGGCTTGCGAGATGAAGTGGTGATGCTGCGTCTCGCCGCGCACGATCGCACCCAGGGCGATGATCGCGTCGTGCTGCGCGCCGGCTGCGGCCAGCTCGACGAACAGGGGCAATTCGACGGCACCGGGCACTTGCATCGCCTCGATATGGTCGTCGGGGCAGGCGTGCTCGCGCAGCGCCTTGAGCGCGCCGCGATAGAGCTCGTCGGTGACGACGCTGTTGAAGCGCGACACGACGATAGCGAAGCGCAATTGACTCGCGTCGTCTTCACCTTTGCGTAGGATGATCATGGTCGATTACCAGGCCGATGCCATTGCAGTGTGCATTGGGCATTGTGCACTGCGCTTATTCATCTCAATCCCACTGCTCACTGCTCACTGCCCACTGCTCACTGCTCACTGCCCACGACTATCTGAGCTCCGTAAACAGATGCCCCAACTTCTGCTGCTTGGTGCGCAGATAACGAATATTGCCTTGGTGCGGCTGCGTCTCGAGACCCTGGCGTTCCGCGACTTCGATGCCGTAACGCGTCAGCCCGTCGATCTTCTTCGGGTTATTGGTCAGCAGCCGCACCTTGGCGACGCCGAGGTCGCGCAGCATCTGCGCCGCGATGCCGTAGTCGCGCCCGTCATCGGCGAAGCCGAGCTCCAAATTGGCTTGTACCGTGTCGAGACCCTGATCCTGCAGCTCGTAAGCGCGAATTTTGTTGGCCAACCCGATGCCGCGGCCCTCCTGGTTCATGTAGAGCAGCACGCCTTTGCCGGTCTTGTCGATGCGCTCGAGCGCGGTTCGCAGTTGATCGCCACAGTCGCAGCGCTGCGAGCCGAGCACATCACCGGTGAGGCACTGCGAATGAATCCGAGTCAGCACCGGCTCGTTGCGGCCGATGCGGCCTTTCACCAGGGCAATGTGTTCCTTGCCGTCGACCGTATTCACGTAGACGACGGCGCGCATGCGCCCACCCGCGGCGGTCGTCAGCGGCGCCTCGGCGACACGCCGAACCAGACACTCGCTGCGCAGGCGATAGGCGACGACCTCGGCAACTTCGACGATCGGTAGCTCGAACAGCTCGGCGAAGGCCGTGAGATCCTCGTGCGCCGCGAGCCCGCCATCGTCGTTCAGAATGGCGCACACGACAGCACCCGGACGGGCACCCGCCAAGCGCGTCAGGTCGACGGCGGCTTCGGGCACGGCGGCCCGGACCAGCGCGCCACCGACGCGCGCCTGAATCGGAATGATGTGTCCGGGCATGACGATGTCGTTCGGCCCTGCATCCTGCGCCATTGCCGCTTGAATGGTCACGGCGCGATCGGCAGCGGAGATCCCGGTGGTGACGCCATGGCGAGCTTCAAAGGAGGCGCCGTAGGCCCGCTGGCCCGTGGCTCCTTCCGGCAGCAGCAGCGGAATGCCGAGCTCATGCATGCGCTCGGGCGTCAGACACAGGCAGACTAGACCGCGAGCATGCGTGACCATGAAGTTGATGGCTTCCGGACTGATGGCTTCCGCCGCCATGCACAGCTGCGCCTCGCCCTGGGTGCCGTCGGCGAGAATGATCATGTGACCTTGGCGCAGCTCTTCCAGCGCTCTTTCGACAGGGTGGGTTTTCATGCCTTGCTCATCGCGCGCGACGATTGCTTACCTGTGTATCAAGGAGCACATCTTCAGAAAACCGCCTGACCTTGAGGTTCTCGAGCACGATCGTGTCGGCCATCTTTTGGATGCCAAGTGACTCGAGGACGGGTTTGCCATCGCCGCCGATGAGCTTCGGTGCCAGGAATAACAGCAGTCGATCGACGACCCCGGCGGCGATGGCCGCGGCGGCAAGCATTGCGCCGCCTTCGAGGAGAACGGAAGAAATGCCGCGATCGGCGATCGCAGCCATGAGCGCGCGCAGCGAGATCGTCCTACCGTCGGCTGCGGGTAGGGGGATGATTTCGGCTCCCTGCGCGGCGAGACGTTTTCGTTTCGCCGCCCCGCTCCCCTGCGCGGTGACAATCCACGTCGGCGCGACTTCCGTCGTCAACACCCGCGCCGTGGCGGGAATACGCAGACGACCGTCGACGACGATGCGCAGCGGATTGCGGCCGGTCCGTAATCGGCAGGTCAGCTCGGGATCGTCGGCAATGACGGTCTGTGCGCCGACCATCACCGCGTCGTGCTCGGCGCGCAAGCGGTGAACGTAGCGCCGACTGTCCTCGCTGCTGATCCAACGCGAGTCGCCGTCGCGCGTCGCGATCCGACCATCGGCCGATGCCGCCAGTTTCAGGGTGACGAAAGGCATTCCGACGCTGACGCGTTTGCGGAAGGCGGCGATGACGTCATCGCACTCGGGTTGCAGGATGCCGGCGGTGACATCGATGCCGGCGCGGCGCAGGCGTTGCGTGCCGCCGCCGCGCACGGCGGGGTTGGGGTCGCGCGAGCCGATGACGACGCGACGAACGCCCGCGGCGATCACGGCTTCGGTGCAGGGCGGCGTCCGTCCGTGATGATTGCAGGGCTCGAGTGTGACGTAGAGTGTCGCGCCGCGCGCCTTTGTACCCGCGGCGTTCAGCGCGTGGATCTCACCGTGAGGACCGCCCGCCTTTCGGTGGAATCCTTCGCCGACGATGCGGCCGCGAGATACGACCACTGCGCCAACCGGCGGGTTGGGACTGGTGTAGCCGAGGCCGCGGCGGGCCAGCGCCACGGCCCTTCGCATGAACTGCTTATCGTTCAATCGTCATCAACCGTCCTCGTCCTCGTCCTCGGCCTCGAACTCGGAAGAGGGTCAGATCCGAGGACGAGGACGGGGACGAGGACGATTCCTTTATCCTTATTTCTTCTTTGGTTTGACCTTCGTTCCGGCCCGACGTTCTTTCAGCAGATCCTCCAACTCGCGCATGAATTCTCCGACGTCTTCGAACGAGCGGTATACAGATGCGAAGCGCACGTAAGCGACCTGGTCGAGCTGATGCAGCTCGCGCATGATGGCTTCACCGACGACCGAGCTGAGAACTTCCTTCTCGGCGCTGTCCTGTAGTGAGCGTTCGATGCGATCCGCCACCTTCTCGACGTCTTCCATGCTCACCGGTCGCTTCTCGCACGCCTTCTTCAGTCCGGCGACGATCTTCAAGCGATCGAAGACTTCGCGTCGCCCGTCCTTCTTCACCACCATGGGTAGAGTCTCTTCGACCCGTTCATAGGTGGTGAAGCGGCGCTTGCACTTCATGCATTCGCGCCGGCGGCGAATGACGTCGTTGTCTTGGGTGAGCCGCGAGTCGATGACGCGGTTCTCCAGGTCGTCGCAAAAGGGACACTTCATCGCGGTGCTCGGCTAGGCAAGATACCACGCTTCGGCCGCGACGTCGTTGATCTGCGTGCGTGCACCCTCGAGGACCGGAACATGCCGGTTGAGGTTGTCGAGCTCGGTGCTTTCGGCGTCGTAGTTCGTGGCGCTTTTGATCTCGGCGATCTCGCTTTCGCCCTCGCGGCGAATTTGCGCCAAGCGCTCATCGAGCGTCGTGCGCGCCGCATTGGTTGCTGCGGTGATGGCGTCGTCGAGCCAACGGCGCTGCGCCGCCAGATCCTCTTCGATCGTAGCTCCCTCGAGTGTCGACAGTCCCGGCAGATACCAATTGCGCCACAGGGCGCGGCGCAACAACGGTAGGCTGCCGCTGCGCGCCCGCTCCTCGCGCTCGGCCGGCGCAATCTCGTCGATTGTCGGAATCGAGCGCAGTCGCGGCGCGACCGCGATGGCGGTGTCGAAGTTGCGGGCGGACTGATGCAGTGCATCGGTAGCGGTGAACGTGCTGCGGTCGATGGCGTCGGCGTAATCGGTGGTTGCGGTCTCAATCGCGGTGGTGAGCGATGGCTTGTCGGCGCGGCGAACCCAGCCGCGCGCGGCGCTACGCAGCTGCTTGCGGAGAGTGCTCGCGGCCTCTGCCGCCGCATCGTGCTGCTTGCGGGCGATGTCGGCTAAGGCGCTCTGCAAGGTGGTGAACCGCGAGCGCATGTCGTCGGCGCGTTCGTCGGCGCGGCGTTCTGCCGTTCGCAGCTGAATGCGGGCCGCACTCGTCGAGGCTTCGAGAATCTTCTGCCGATCTTGCAGCCGGGCGACGGTCTCTTCGAGCCAGAGTTGGGCCCGCTTCGAAGCCTCACGCAGCGCCGAGATCTCGCGCTTCTCCGAGCCGGCGAACTCGGCCAGTCCGGCGATCAGCGAATGAAGTCCGGAAGCGACCAGCTCACTCTCGGCCTTGTTGCGCGCGGCGTCGAACCCGCGCTTCGCATCGACGAGATAGAGTTGATGCGCGCCGGCGACGTTCTGCCGCAACGTCTGTCCCTGCCGCTCGCGCTCATCCGCAGAAAGCTCGGCGCACGCCGCATCGAGATTCCACACCACGAAGAGTTTGCTGATATCGCTTTGCAGCTGATCGACCAAGCGGCGGGTGAACTGGGTGAACAGAGCCGGGTAGCGGACGACGAGAACCACGGCATCGAGCGTACGCAGTACCTGCGCACTGATGACGTCGAAGCGGTCTTCACTGCCGACGCCGGGGGTGTCGACGACGTCGACTTGACCGCCGAGTCGCAGCAGGTCGAGCGCGGTGGTCACCTCGACCTCGTCACCTTGAGCGGTCCCGCTGCGCATGGCCTCGGCGAGCTCCTCGACGGAGGCAAACGTGTGGCCATCGACGCGCCACGCGGTCTGGGGGCCATAGGTGACCCGCAGCGGCAGCGAGGTGAGCGGATCGAATGCGGTCGGCGACAGAGCGGCGCCGGCGAGCGCGTTGACCAGCGTCGATTTGCCCGCCTTCACTTCGCCATAGACGGCGATACGCACGCGGCGTTGGTTGAATTCTGCCAGCAGCGCGTCGATGTCTGCGAGGCGCCCCTCGGGCAGCAGCGACTGGTGGTCGGCCAGCGCCTCGCGACTGTCTTGCAGCGATTCGGTGAAGCTGGTGGCGAGCACGCCGTAGGCGCGATTGACGTCCGGCGTGCCGGCTCGAGGCGGTGTTTCGGTCATCGGCCGAAGCTGCCTCAAAGCTATTTCAAGTCAAGGGCTGATCGAAAGTGTCTCGGATCGGTCGACGGCAGACAGGCCGCCGTCAGGCAATTTCGCGGATGTGGTCGTCGGGCGTATGGCGGCCGTGATCGACATCGACGATACGCTGCCAGGCGCCGCGATAGCGCGAGTACTTGCCGGCGTACGGCCGCTCGGCGTCAGGCAGATAGAACGTTTTGCCGGTGCGCGCTTCCCAGGGGATGATGTAGGCGCCGTCGAGGCTCACGCGCTTCGCCCCCATCGGCACGCAGACGAAGAAGTCGCAGTACCGTTCGGTGATCTTACCCCGGTGATGAAAGTTGAAATTCCAGGCTCGGTACACGTAGCGATAGACGCGCTTTCGCAACCGGACGTTGCGGCGATAGGAGCTCGGGAAAGCGGTGCGCAGGGCGACGCGGATACCGTTGCCGACCAGGAAATCGTAGCGCTGCAGCGGGCTGACGGTTTCTACCGTGAGACCGAGACTGCGTAGCTTGTTGCGAACACGCGTTTTCGGCAGATCGTGAATTCCAGGACGATCCATCAGTTTGATTCTACGACCCACTTTCCATGCTTCAATAGTAATCTTTGCTATATGGGGGGCATTGCCGCCGCATTCGTAGCTGTTAGGGTTTTTTTCCCCGAGTTGCGGTCGGCGAAAGGAGACCCGCATGACCTACGAGCAGATCGAGGTGCAGCGCGGCGCGATCGCGACGATCACGCTCAACAATCCGCAACGGCGCAATTCCCTGTCGCTCGAGATGATGCGCGAGCTGATCGACGCCTTCGACGACATCGGTCAGGACCGCGCCGTTCGTGTAGTCATCTTGGCCGCGACCGGCGCGGCATTTTGCGCCGGCCATAATCTACGCGAGTTGGTCGGGGGCGACCTGCGACAGTATCGCACCGTTTTCGATATTTGTTGCCAGCTGATGGAACGCGTCCAGGCGATCCCGCAGGCGGTCATCGCCAGGGTGCACGCGTTGGCCACCGCCGCCGGCTGCCAGCTAGTCGCCGCTTGCGACCTGGCGATCGCCTGCGAAGAGGCGCGGTTTGCGACGCCGGGAGTGAAGATCGGTCTGTTTTGCACGACGCCGATGGTGGCTTTGACGCGGGCGATCGGTCGCAAACGCGCCATGGAAATGTTGATGACTGGAATTGCCATCGACGCGGCGACCGCCGCTGAGTGGGGACTGGTGAATCGAGTCGTGCCGGCGAGTCGATTGGTGGAAGAGACCCAGCAGCTCGCCGAACAGATCGCTGCCGCCAGCTCGCTGACGACCGCGATCGGCAAGCAGGCGTTCTACGCTCAGATCGATCTCGACCAGCCCAAAGCGTACGCCTACGCCAAGGAAGTGATGAGCATGAATGCGCTCGCCGGCGACGCGCAAGAAGGCATGTCCGCTTTCCTCGAGAAGCGCCCGCCGCGCTGGGAATGAGACGACACTGCTCAAGGCGCAATGCCCACTGCTCAAAGCGCTCTGCGCTCTTGAGGCCCGCGGCTACTTTTGTGTAAACCGGTCGTTCGCAACTGGAGAGCTGAAACATGCCGGAATTCGTACGCGTCGCATCGAAAGATGAAATTCCGCTCGGTGAGGGTCGAGCCTTCGATGTGAAAGGAACGCAAGTCGCTGTGTTCAATTGCGACGGAAAATTCTACGCCATCGACAACGTGTGCAAGCATCAGGGCGGGCCGCTCGCGGAAGGCGAGCTCGAGGGCACGGTGGTTACGTGTCCGTGGCACGCGTGGACCTACGACGTCACGACCGGTGGATCACCCGACGATCCCGATTGCAGTACGGCGCGCTTCGATGTGAAGGTCGAAGGCGACGATATCCTGGTCGCAGTCTGAGAACCGGCGTCACTCGAAGACGACCGTCTTGTTGCCGTAGGCGAGCACGCGATCTTCCAAGTGCCAGCGCACTGCCCGCGCCAGCACGGTGCGCTCGACGTCGCGTCCCTTACGGACCAGATCGTCGATCGAGTCGCGGTGCGAGGCGCGAATCACGTCTTGATCGATGATCGGCCCCTCGTCGAGATCGGTGGTGGCATAGTGCGCGGTGGCACCGATCAGCTTCACGCCGCGCTCGTACGCTTGATGATAAGGCTTGCCGCCCATGAAGGCCGGCAAGAACGAGTGGTGAATATTGATGATGCACTCGGGGAAATGAGCGACGAACTCGGCGCTCAGCACCTGCATGTAGCGAGCGAGGATCAGCACGTCGACCGCGTGACGCTGCAGCAGTGCGAGCTGCTTTTCTTCCTCGGCGGACTTGTTGTCGCGATTGACGGCGAACACGTGGTAGGCGATGCCGAACTGCTGCGCCAATGGCTGCAGGTCGGGGTGATTGCTGACGATGAGAGGAATGTCGCAATCGAGCTCGCCGGCACGGTGACGCCACAGCAGGTCGTACAAGCAGTGATCGTAGCGCGACACGAAGATCGCCACCCGTTTGCGATCGCTGGTGTAGTGGAGCTTCCATTTCATCGCAAAACGTTCCGCCACCTCGGCGATGGCATGCTCGAGACCGACGCGATCGGTGTGCATCTCGCTCAGATCGAAACGGATGCGCTGGAAAAACTGACCGACCTCGGTGTCGGTATGCTGATCGGAGCTGACGATGTTGGCGCCATGCCCGTACAGCAACTGGGCGAGTGCAGCGACGATACCGCGACGATCAGGGCAAGACACCAGCAAGGTGGCGAATGGGCTCGAGGCCATGCCGAGGCTTGTAGCAGACAGTCAGCCCGGCGTTAAAGTTATGACAGGTGATTGTGCGCGGCCCCGCGGTCCAATCGCTGAGATATCACGCCGCAGGCCGCCCGCGCGTACATTTTTCCAACTTGCTGCCGTGGAAAGCTCTGGCGCGCCGGCTGCCGAAGAATACTTGCCTGTGAACCAGAATTGCAGGTCGCGGTTCTATACCCACCGGAGAGTTGCCGTGCGCAAATTACTTTGGACCGTCATCTCGGTTGGATCGATGTTCGTACTACTCGCCGGCAGTGGCAGCGGCTGCGGCGGAGACGACCTGGTCATTGCCGGCAACGTACCGCCGAGCATGGCGCCGACGACGCCGACCGTGAACCCAACCTGCGTGCAGTCGGGTTTCACCTGCACCATGAACACCGATTGCTGCAGCGGCTCCTGCTTCAGTCCCGACGGCGTCAGTCTGGAGTGCCAGTGACAATCGCCCGATACAGCGCGATCTCAGCCACGTAGCGCGGCGACCCGCCGTGCGGCACCAATCGCGGTGGCGTACTCGCCGTGCGGCGGAATGATGAACTGACGCTCGAAAAGCATGCGCGTCGCGGTGATTCTTTCGACCAGCGGCTTGATGCGCAGCAGCTTGCCGGTGAGGACGATATCCTTCTGATCGCACCAGCGCGCTGCGGTCACGCTCAACACGACGATCACCTCGCCGATCATGTTCACCAGCGCCCGCGCCTTATCCTGCGGCGACGCATCCGAGGATAGCTTGCCGAAATTGCTCGCGGTCGCATTCGCCGGCAGCGCACCGATCGGCCCTCCGGCTAAATCGCCTACCGTGAGATCCACGTGCGACAAGTCGCCTCCCGCCGCCATCTGCTCGAGAGTCTCTATGCGCGTGACATTCAACAGATGCTTCGCCAAACCGAGGAGTGTGCCGCCGCCGACGCCGGTACCGCCGACATGACGAATGTCCTCGCCTTTGACCGATACCATCGCCGTTCCAGTGCCCATCGACACGACCAACGCGTCGGTTTTTTCCGCCAGAGTCGTGCCCCCGACACCGATGGCATCGATTTCCGACACGGTCTCGACCGGGACGCCGAACAGTTCGTTTTTGAGCGATCGAGCTCCGACGCCGGTCGCTGCGATCGCGGTCAACTCGGTCAGACTGTGGCCGAGATTGCTCACCAGTCGACCCAGCGCTCCGGCGGCGGCGGCGACCGGATCATTGGCTTCGATGCTGACCACGCGTAGCTCATGGTCGAGCAACACAGCGTCGGTCGTCGAGCCACCGATATCAATACCGACGATCATCGCTGCACCTCAGCCGCGGAAGGCAAATCATGCCGCAGGACGACGACAGCCGCCTTCCGCTCTGCGCTGTAGTTGCGCCACTTGCTCTGCGGCACTCGATCCGTGTCGACGACGCGGAAGCCGCAGCGCTCGAACAAGACCTGCGCGCGATCGACGGTCGTGATCGCGAACACGTAACCCAGGCCGCACGAACGCGCCTCGGCGAGAGCCTTTTCGATCAAGCGAACTCCGACGCCCTCACCTTTGAAACGGGTGATCGTGTACAAGCCGACGATCTCCGCTGCCGGCTCGTCATCGTAGCGGACGAGCGCGGCGATGCCGGCGAGGTGGTGCGCACCGATGGTCGCCCCATACGCATTTGCCAGCAGGTCGGCGATCTCCTCCGCCGAGCGTGGCTTGAGAACCCCCTCACGCTGGCCGCGCTCGATGAGGCGCTCGGCTTCTTCGTAGTCATCGATCCCCAAGCGTTCGACACGACAATAATCAGCCAGAGTGAACAAGGTTCCGGACCCTTCGTAGGTGAACAGCTCGCGGGCCGTTCTCCGCAAGGCGCAGAGGTTGGCGGAGCCGACGCCTTCGAGCAGCGCCTGGCGCAGGCAGGCGAGCGTGTCACGCCGATGCGCCATGCCGTTCGACTCGGCCTCGCCCGCTGTCAGCAATGCGCCCAAGGTGCTGGCATCCATGAAAGAAATGCGCCGGCCATCGCTGCCGACCAAGCCGCCTTCGCCCTGCATGACGACGAGCTTCTGGGCTCGCAGCCGCGCCGCGAGCTGCGCCGCGAAGCACACCGCATCCGTCGGTTGCGGGTGCGACACAATGCCGACGAACAACGGTCCCTGGCGCAACTGCGACCAGATGTCTGACAGCAGAGTCGTGGCGCCCGCCGCGGTGGCGAATGCGTCGCTGGCGATGCTGGCGAAGTTTCGGTGCCGCCGCTTGGGCTCGCGAAACAACGGCAAGGTGTCTTCTTTCAAGATCCGCGGCTGCAGGCGGCGCTTGATCGCACGGCGTACCAGCTCCGAGTCCGCCGTCGGGCCGGCATCGATCAGCACGACCAGCCGCGTCGAATTGCTGATCAGCGTACGCGCCAAGGCTGCGAGCTCGTACTCGGATTCGGCATCGCTGAGATCCGCTGCCGAGAGCGCGAACACGAGTGTGTGGCCGCGAAATTCCTCCAGATAGAACTGGCGTTCGTCGAAAAGTTCCGCCTCGGGCGGGCGGAGCGCGGCGCGCGGCATTTCGTTTAGCGAAATTCCAGACCTCGCGGCGCTTGTCCAGCAGATTGGATACGGGTCGTTTGATTTCTCCCTGTGCCGAACCTCCGGCTTCGGCCGCTCCGCCTCCGGGGCTTAGGCGGACATGCTCGGCGGATGCGCCGGCGGCGATTCTGACTAATCCGGCTCGTAGGTGACGCGCACACCGTCTTTCAACAGGTCGCTCGGGTGGACGATGACCATCTCGCCCTCGCTCAAGCCAGCGGTCACTTCGGCTTCCGTCGTGCCGAGATGACCGAGCTCGACCGTGCGGTAGCGCGCCTTACCGGCCTCGACGTTGAAGACCGTCCACAGATCGTGGTGACGGAACAAAGCGCTCGCCGGAACCTTGAGCACGTCGTCCGCTTGCCAGACGATGATGCGCGCTTCGACGCGGAAGTTATCTCCCAGCGTCGGCGGAATCTGATCGAAATCGGCGATCACGTTCACCCGTTGCTCCTCGACCCCCAACGCCGAGGTCTTGGTGAACCCCGCGGGCTCGACCATGCGGACGCGTGCCGTCAACGGCTGCGGCCCGCCCCACTCCTCGATCAACACTTTGCTTCGGGCGTGAATCAGCACCGCTTCCTTCGACAATACGTCGACGACGATCTCCAGGTCGTTGGGATCACCGATCTGCAGCAACGGGGTGCCGACCGCCACGACGCGCTCGCTCTCTTCGAAAACTCGCAACACCGAGCCGGACGCCGGTGATCTCACTTCGACCGCCGATCCCGCATCGGGCGCCGTGTTGCCATCGGGTGCACCCGACGCGAGCAAGGTCGCTTGTGCCGCGCGCACTTCGAAGTCGGCGCGTTCGGCCGCGTGTTGCGCCGCTGCCAGCTCCTTCTGCCGACTGGTCTCTTGGAGATTAGTGAGCTCGAGCTCTTCTGTCGAGATGGTGCCGTCGCTGGCCAGGCGACGCGAACGGAAGGCCGAACGTTGAGCTTGTTCGAGTGCCGCGCGCACCTGCTCGACATGCGCCTGTGCCTCGCGCCGCGCCGCTTCAGCGGCTTCGAGCCGCGCCCCAGCTTCGGCGGCCAAGCGCGGATCGAGCGGTTGCGGATGGAGACGAGCGACGACGACGTCGGCGGCTACGGCGTCACCTTCGTCGAGCGTGATGCGCTCCAAGCGTCCGCTCACCGGTGCAGCGACCACGAAGCGGCTACGCACCCGGGTGCGCCCTTCTTCGTCGACGGTCACCATCAGGGGGCCGCGTTTGATGCTGGCGGCTTCGACCAAGACGGGCTTGGGACGAAGCAGCAAGGCGGCAGTGACGATCGCGATCGCGACCGCGAACAAGAGCAGGCGGCGATTGGAAAACATTCAGCATTACTCGCGTGTTTTGAGCACCTCGACGAGATCGAGCCGATCGATTCGGCGGCGCACGATCACGCTCGAGAGAAGAAAGGCCGCAGCGACGACAACGAACGCGAAAGCGTACGTGTCACGCGTGATGACCAGAGGGATACGGAACAATTCCCAAGCGAATTGCGAAACCATCGAGGCGCAGACCATGTAACCGAGGGCATAGCCCAGCGGAATCGCGAGCAGCGCTAGCAGAGCCTGCTCGCCAAGCAAGATCGCGGCGACCTCCGGCCGCGTGAAACCCAGAACCCGCAGGCTGGCGAGCTCCCGTCCGCGTTCCGAGAGCGCGATGCGCGCCGTGTTGTAGACGACGGCGAAGGAGAGAATGACGGCGAAGACGACGAGCACGCCGGTGAACACCAGCGTGTTTTGCGAGATCGTCTCATAGAAGCTCTGCACTGCCGCCGCATGGATGCTGACACCAGCGATCGCCGGCGTCTTCTTCAACATCGCCCACAGCTCCGGTAGGCGCGTCGGGTCGAGGCGCAACAGCGCCCCGGACACGCTGCGGTCCTCATCGAGCAAGCGGCTCAGAGCGCGCGCGTCCATGTAGGCGGACATGCCGATGAGCTCATCGACTACTCCAGTCACCGTGACGCGGAATGTCTGCCGCTGGCCTTCGAGGACATTTGCCTGCAGTGCATCGCCTGGTCGCACGTCGAGCACTTCGGCGAGCTTCGTGGTCAGCACGACGCCTTCGGGCGGCAAAGCGACTGGACGCAAACTCGCACCGACGAGACGGCGCATGGTCGATCCCGTTTCGAGGCCCATCAAGATCGTGCGCCGCGAGCGATGACCGACGCGTAGCTCGACGGGCACGTTGCGAAACGGCTCGGCGAGGATCACGCCGGGCAACTGCGCGAAGGCATGTCGGGCGCGCGCCGACAGCGGCTCCTGCGTCGTCAGGCTGACGCTTTCGCGCTGCACCAGATCGAACTGCACATATCCCAGGTGATTGATCGCATCGACGAAGAACCTTCCCAGGATCAACAACGCCACGGCAAAGGCGATGCCCATGGTGGAGATCAGCGCTCGCGTCGGCCGGCGTGCCAGATTGCGCGCAATCATGCGCGCTGCGGGAGAGAGCAGCATGTGGAGGCCCAAGCGTTCCAAGATACCAGCCTGAAAGCGCGCCGGCGGCTCGGGCCGCATCGCCGCAGCCGGCGGTAGGACCCAGGTCCGACGCATGGCGCTGAAGGCGCCGACCAGCGCGGCGAGGGCGCAACTCGAGATGGCGAAGGCGACGATGCCGGGGCTCATCTCGTAGCGCAGCGACGGGAAGTTGTAGATCTCGCCGTACATCCGGTTGATGGCCCAGCCAAGCCAGAAGCCGGTGACGCTGCCGATCAGCGCCCCGATCGCGACGCCGACGAGAGCGAACTTGAAGTAGTGAAACGCCACCGTCGCATGCCGATAGCCGAACGCCTTGAGCATGCCGATCTGATCGCGCTGTGTGGCGATCAGCCGCGACAGTAGAACGTTCAGCAGGAAGGCGGCGACGCCGAGAAACAACGTCGGCAGCATCACACCGAAGCGGCGGTTCTGTGCGATCTCGTCCGAAATGAATCGGTGTGACACGTGGTCGTGCCGGCCGTAAGCGTTGCGCCCGCCGTACGGCTCGAACAGTCGATCAAGCGCGACAAGGATCTCTCGCTCGTCGGCCGCTTCGCCGAGACCCAGGACGACGTCATTGAAGGCGCTCTTCATGTCGAACGCCGACTCCATCGCTTCGCGACCCATCCAGATGACGCCGAAGCGCCGGTTGTCCGGAAACACACCGCTGCGCGGAATCGCATAGATGTATTCCGGCGACAGCGCGATGCCGACGATGTGCAAATCGGTCCAGCGTCCGTTGAGAATCGCGCTAAGATGACTGCCGACATCGAGATGATTGGCCTTGGCGAAGGCATCGCTGATCAGCACCTCGCTGCGGTCGTCTGGTCGGATGTAGCGCCCGCGTCGGAGGTAGACATCGTTGAGCGTCGGATGCCGGCGTTCCGGCAGCGATGTCAGCCGCGCCGCCGCCGGTTCCTGCAAGCCGGGCACATCGAGCGTCACCTCGTAGATCAAGCGCGTCTCCACCGACTCCACGCCAGGCAAGGCGCGGATGTTCTCGATGAGCCGCTGCGGTGCGCGCTTGACGCTCGCGAAAACGTCGCCGAAGCGATAGTCGGCGTAATAGCTGAGCTGCGACGATTCGAGCGATTGGTAGCCGATGCGCGAGGTGATCACCGTGACCACGCCGCAGGCGACCACGAGCGCTATGGCGATCACCTGACCGCGCAAGTGGAAGACGTCGCGCAACAGCTTGCGATCAATCGCCCGCATGCGTCACCAGCTGAGGCTGCTCGGTGGGAGGCGATGCCGATTGACGGTGATTTCGGCGATCTCACCGCTGTGCATGCGGATCACGCGGTCGGCCATCTCGCCGATGGCGGCATTGTGGGTGATCACGATCGTCGTCGCACCGAGACTGCGATTGATCTCGTCGAGAACTTCGAGAACGACGCGCCCGGTCTCGAAGTCGAGAGCGCCCGTCGGTTCGTCACACAAGAGAACTTGCGGCCGTTTGGCGACCGCGCGAGCGATGGCGACGCGCTGCTGCTCGCCGCCCGACATCTGGGCGGGGAAGTGATCCAGCCGGTGATCGAGGTGAACGAGCTCGAGCGCGGCTGCCGGAGACATGGGATTGTCGGCGATTTCAGTCACCAGCGCTACGTTCTCGCGCGCGGTGAGGCTGGGGACGAGGTTGTAGAACTGGAACACGAAGCCGACGAAACGGCGGCGATAGTCGGTGAGCTGGTCGTCGTTCACCGCACTCAGCTCACGCTCGCCGAAGTATAGAGCGCCACTCGTCGCCACATCGAGACCGCCGAGGATGTTGAGCAGGGTCGACTTGCCGCTGCCCGAGGGACCGAGCACGACGATCAGCTCACCGCGTGCGACTTCGAGACTCACGTCGCGCAGCGCCGCCACCGGCACGTCACCCATCTGGTAGATCTTCGAGAGACGCTCTGCTCGGAACATAGAATCTAGGAGTCGTATAGGACCGCTGCCGCCACCGCCAGGCGCTGCAGTAAATCTGAGCCAATGCAAGGGCAGGTTGCAGCGAACCGGCTCAATTTGGGACTCGTGCAACTCGCCGCCGTGGTGTACCTCTTGGTCATGGCGCAGGTGGTGGTCGTGCCCCAGTCGCTGCGGGCTCCGACGCGCGTGGGGCGGGACATCGGTGAGGCAGCCCGCAATTGGTATTCGAAGACGCAGTGGCGCGCGCTAGACAACGGAGAGATCATCACGGTGGAGGGGGACAGCGAACTGAACCGGCCGCGCCTCGAGCGTCTGGTACACGCCGCGGCCGTCATTCCACATCCGCCGGAGCCGGTGTGGGCAGTACTCGCCGACTTCGAACACCGACCGGCGTTCCTGCCTGGAGCAAAAGAGATTCGCGTCATTCGTCACGAAGGCAACCGCGTGTGGCTCGATGAGCACGTGAAGGTGTTGCTGGTTTCGGTGCGCTATCGCGTCATCAATACGCTCGAGCCACAGCTCGGGGCCATGAGTTGGATTCTGGACAAGACCGCGCCGCACGACATCGCCGATACCGAGGGCGCGTGGCGAGTCACGGCGCTCGATGCGGGAGCCCGGACGTTGGTGACGTACCGCGTGCGCGTCGAGACCGGACAACCGTTGCCCGGATTTCTCGAGAATCTGCTGGTGAAACATTCGTTGCCCGACCTGATCGAAGGTCTGCGAGCGGAAGTCGGGCGCCGCATGCAGCTGCGCTGAGCGCAGCGCTCGAGCTCATCCGCCAATCAACTGAGCCGCGCGCATCTCGCGCGCCGTCCGCGTCGAGCCGTCTTCGCTCCATCCCGGCGGGCCGAAGATGTAACCCAGTCGACCGCGCCAGCTGCTGGCGGTCGCCACGTCGTGGGCGATGGCAGCGAATTCGTGGAAGGCGATGCGCCACGGATGGAAGCTGATGATGTTTTTCGTCAGGCCGTAGCGCACCGGTGCAACCTCGGGCTCGAAGGTGCCGAACAGACGATCCCAGAGGATCAGGATGCCGGCATGGTTGCGATCGAGATACTCGACGTTCGAGCCGTGGTGCACCCGGTGATGGGATGGTGTGTTGAACCAGCGCTCAAAGCTGCCCAGGCGATCGATGCACTCGGTGTGCAACCAGAACTGATACAGCAGGCTGAACGACGTGGCGGTGAAAATCACGTAGGGGTCGAATCCGAGTAGCGGCAGCGGCCAATAGAAGAGGGTCGTCGTCAGAGGTGTGGTCCACGATTGCCGCAACGCCGTCGACAAATTGTAACGCTGGCTCGAATGATGATTGACGTGCGCCGCCCAGAGCAGACGAACTTCGTGCGATGAGCGGTGGAACCAGTAATAGGTGAAGTCTTCGACGACGAAGGTTGCGGCGACGACGAACCAGCCGTTGCCGAGATCGAACCAGCGATGCTGGTAGAGCCACAGAAGGAAGGGAACCTTGAGCCCTTCGAGTGCGATGTTGATGAAGACGTTGCCGAGACCCATCGCCAGGCTGGCGGCGGTGTCGCGGCGCTCGTAGCCGCGTTGTCCCCAACGTCGGTTGAGGAAGGCTTCGACGATCATGAGCAGGACGAAGCCGGGAATGGCGTAGGGTACGAGATCCATCATGGTTCCTCGGCCGCGGCGGCGGCCAATTGTTTGAGCAGGGCGAGACTACGCTTGAGCGCAGGGTCATGCGGTTTCGACAGCGCGCGCACGGCCATGCCCTGCATGGCGTCGAGCGCGAGATCGATCAGGGCGGTGAAGCCGGGTTTCGCGGCGGCTTCCGGGAAATAGTTGAGGGCGAGCCGGCGAACGTTGCGCTGGTGTTCGTCGGCGACCGGCTTCAACTGCGTGTGGAGCTCGGTGTCGGTGCGGGCGGCGACGTAGAGCTCGAGGACCGCGGCGAGGCGTGGATCCTGAAAGGCGCGCCACAGCAGGTCGATGGCAGCGCCGAGGCGATTGGCGCGCGGCGTGAGCGCGGCGAAAGCGGTTTCGTACTGCTCGCGCAGCTCGGCGAAGAGTCGTTCGACGGCGGCGCTGACGAGCACGGCGCGCGTCGGGAAATGGTACAGCAGAGCGCCGCGCGAGATGTGGGCGTGGCGTTCGACGGCGGTGGTGGTGGTTCCGGCGTAGCCGAGGCGTGCGAGACAGTCGAGCGTCGCCTGCAGAATGCGCGCGCGCATGGCGACGCTGCGATCCTGTTTCGGCGTGACCATCCGCGGCGCCATGGGCAGCACACTTACCCGGTCGATATAAATCAGTCAAGACTGATTCTTTTAGGAGTTCCCTGTAGCCGCGCTCGCCAGAGCGTGGCCTCTGCTGATCCTCCATCGCCCCATGCAAGCGGTGGGCGGATCGAGTCGCTGATGCAGACGAACGAAAGCGAGCTCGGAAATTAGAAGCTCACGATCTCCAAGCCGATCGCACGCCGGCGAGATCGCGCATGTACAACAGCCCGATCGGCAGGCGGGCGAGGATCACGGCCACCGGCAGGACGATGCCGAAGGCAACGATCGCTGCTTCCGTGCCGTAAGGCGCGAACAGGTAAAACATTGCGGCTTGTTGTGTTCCCAGCCCGCCAGGTGTGATCGGCAACGTTCCCGCCAGGATGACGAGTGGTGTCGCGGCGAGCGCAAACGACAGCGGCACGCGGACGTGAAACGCTTCGCTGCCGAGCCAGTAGAGCAACACGTAGACGCCGAAGTAGCAGGTACGGACCGTCGCTAGCAGTGCCACCTCACGCCAACTCGCCAAGGTGTGGGTGCGGAATAGCCGAATGGAGCGCACCGCGCGTAACCAGTGGAAGTCGATCGGCAGCATCAGGAGCGTCAGCAGCAGGAGCAAGATGCCGACGAAGATCAGCGCCGCGCGGCCGAGCTGCTCGATCTGCGGCGATGCCGGCAGCAGTAGACACCCCAGCAAAGCCAAGCCACCCAGCGCCAGACCGTCGAGCGTAGCGTAGAACAGCATCGAGCTCGTCGATTCGACCGCGCCGATCTGCTTCGACTGGCGCAGCGACAGAATGATCGCGGCGGTGCCGAGATTCCAGTTGAGCGGGGTGAGCAGGTAAGTGACGCCGCGCAAGGAGCGCGCCTCGCTCCAACTCACCGGCGCATTGAAGCGCGAGAACAGATAGGCGAACGCCCGCGACTCGAGCAGGAACCAGGTCGCGGCCGCGAGCATTACCAGCGGCGCAAACAGATCGAGGCGCGCATTTCTCGCTGCCGTCCACGCATCCGCCAACGGAACCCGTCGGAACAGATAGCAGAGAATACCGATCGCAATGACCCAGGTGAGCAGCTGGCGGCCGTGCCGCTGTAATCTCGACCGCCGCTCGGGGATCTCAGAATCGGCGACCGGAATCGCAGTGTCGGGGTTCATTGTTTTTGTCTTAAGACCTTCTCTCTAGTTGTGCGGACCCGCACCAGCCTTCCTAAGCACAGTCGAGCTGCTGGCACACCCGAGTTCGCTGCGTCGGTAGTGGGCCATTCTGAAATCGGTAGGGGGTCTTTCTGAAATCAACGGCGTTTGAAATCGTCCATTACCTGCGCGGTGCTGCAAGAGATGCCGTCGGAAGACAATCGTCCGCGAAACTACTCTATTGCTGAAATCATCCGACGGAATACGAACCCCCGCGAGATCGAGAAGCCCCGAAGACGATAAAGCCGGTGGTGAGATGGATGTCCCTCGGTGCCATCTTAATCCCTTTCGGTCTGGGCGCGGTGTTTGAGTTGAAATCAGAACTGCTCGTCTATGCCTACGTAGCTCTCTCGGCCGCCATCTATGGCGGCGTTTGGCGATGGAACTGGTACCGCCCAACCCGCCCTGGCGAACTTGTACAAATGAATGCCTGGGACTCCTTGCCGCTCATCATAATGCTCAGATTTGCGCTGCTAGCGCGGTGGTTCGAGTAGATTCGCGTATTTGCGCAGGGTCGCGTTCTCCGGCGTTAGCAATCCTCAGCCGCAGCGTTATTGCGGGCTCGCTGGATTGCGTTGTTCGGCTATCCTAGCCGTCGCCGAGATAGGTTGCCCCTCGAGGTAAAGGGTGTCGTAACTCAAATCTAGTCCGTTCGCCCACTCGATAGAGCCCGCGACCGGTCTCACCGTCTGGAACGTCGCAAAGTCGCGGAGACGGCGAAAGATGCCACGATCAAGGTATGGCTTGACGTCGAATCGGCGAAACTCGCCATTCTCGAAAGAGACCTCCAACTCATAATCTTCCAATACCCGAACGGACTTTACATGTGGATTCATGGGTCTCTCCTACCTCAACGGATCGATCTTGAATGTCTCCTCGCCATTTACGGCCAACTGCCAGTCGTCCATGAGCTCGTTGCGATGAATTTCGATCCATGCCTGCACGAGCCGTGTCTTACCAGAAGCGAGATTCCCGGCCAGGATTTCGCCGGTCAGGATCGCGAATACGGCCTCATCCCCTGCACACTCGGCGTGCACATGGGGCGCGTGGTGCTGCTTGTCGTCGAAGAAATACATTCGCACAACAATTCCGTAGAACATTGACAGGATCGGCATGGGTTGTTCGCCGAATTCACCGTAGCACGCCGCGAGAGCATCGCCGAGCGCAAGCGCATCGCTACGAGCACGTTGCTCTTCCGCGGCCATGCTCGCGGTCGGGCGAAAGCAGAGATTCAGGCGATCTTGTGCGGCTGATGGTCCGGGTCGAGGCGGCGGACCATCTCGGCGTCGATCGCCGCCATGCTCGGGCCGTACGGCACGACATAGGTGCCTTTCACTCCATGCTCGCGGCAGGTCAAAGCAAAGACGATCATCTCGTCGTCCGGGTCGCTGACACCTTCGAAACGATGCACCCGGTCGATGCGCATCGCCGCCGGTGCGTGCAGGCACGCATGGCGACTGGCGCGCAACAGGCCGTCCGCTTCGGCGCGGAAGTCGTCGTCGTAGCCGGCAGCAGCCAGCTCGCGCAGTAAATCGGCCAGGCTGGGCTCGGTAGAAGGGGAGAGCTGTTCGGTGCTCATGAGCATGAACGTCGCTGCTAGCTTCGATGAAGGCAATCCCCCTCTGCGACTCTGGCCTGTATGACGAATTGTCGCGAACGTCGCGTTTCCGAAGCCGAGCTTCGGCAAACAATCGAACGTATGTGAACCGACTGAGTCGTGCCGAAGCGGGAGCTTCGGCACGAGGAATCGCGACTTCCTGCGCAATTACGTGAGGACGCAGTTCATTTCGAAGTCGATGGAAGGGAGAACTGTGGCGCTGCCGGCAACAGAATTGGACGGGTGATGGTGTCGCTCAGGGTGAAGCCGATCATCAGAACCACGAAGGCGAGGGCGCCGACCACGGCCATGCGATTCAAACTCGCGCTGTAACGCAGATGCATGAAATAGAGCAGCACCAGCGTCGCCTTCGTCGCCGCAATGCCGAGCGCGACGACATTGTTGAGCGGTCCCAGATCGTAAAAGGCGACCCAGACGGTTGTCCCCGTCAGCAGTAGCAACGTGCCGAAAATGACGAAATACACCGAGAGCGGCACGACGTGCGTCGCAGGTGCGGCGGTCGGTTGAGCAGATGTTTGCGAATGGTGTTGCATCGCCGCTCTCAATGCCGTCCGATGAGGTAGAGCAGTGGAAAGAGGAAGATCCAGATGATGTCGACGAAATGCCAATAGAGGCCGGTCATCTCGACCGGAGTGAAGTAATCCGGGCCGTACGTGCCGCGCGCCGACTCGACGATCAGCCAGGTGAGAATGCCGATGCCGATGATCATGTGCAGCGCATGCATGCCGGTCATGGCGAAGTACAAGCCGAAGAACAGCTGCGCCTGTCCGCCGTTGGGGCCTTCCCAGGTGAAGTACGGACCCGGCACGTGCCCTTCATGGAATTTGTGCGCGTACTCGACGCCCTTGATGCCGAGGAAGATGGCGCCGAGCACGATGGTCAGAACCAAGAAGAGGATCAGCAGACGGCGCTTGCCGAGTTGTGCCGAGTGCACCGACAGCGCCATGGTCAGACTGCTGGCAATCAGAACGGTGGTGTTGATCGCTCCGAGGGTAATGTCGAGGTGATGGCTCGCGGCGACGAAAGCTGCCGGATACAGCGTGCGGTAGACAACGTACACCAGGAACAGCCCGCCGAAGAACATGATCTCGTTGACGAGGAAGACCCACATCCCGAGCGTTGCCGCTTCTTGCTGCTGCTCGGCGCTGTCGAAGTGATGCTCAACGTGCGTGGCGGTGTCAGACAAGGGAGCTCTCCAAGGTCGTGTAGTCGTAGGGCTCGCCGGTCACTACCGGTGTCACTTCGAAGTTCTCCGTCGCCGGCGGCGATGGCGTTTGCCATTCGAGCCCGGTTGCCTGCCAAGGATTGGCGGGCGCCAGTTTGCCGTAGCGCATCGACCAGATGAAATAGATCAGCGGCAGCAAATAGCCGACGCCGAGGATCGAGGCACCGGCGGTCGACATCACATTCAACACCTGAAACTCGTCCGGGTACGAGTGATAGCGCCGCGGCATGCCGAGATAACCGAGAACGAATTGCGGGAAAAAGGTCAGATTGAAGCCGAGAAAGACGATCACCCCGGCGAGCCGCGCCCAGTTCTCCGGGTACATCCTCCCAGTGATCTTGGGCCACCAGAAGTGTAGCCCACCGAGATATCCCATGACGGCGCCGCCGACCATGATGTAATGAAAATGGGCGACGATGAAGTAGGTGTCGTGCACGTGCACGTCGATGCCGAGGGTCGCCAGGAACAAGCCGGTCAGGCCGCCGATGGTGAACAGGCCGATGAAGCCCATCGCGTACAGCATCGGCGCGGTGAAGATCACCGAGCCTTTGTAGAGCGTCGCCGTCCAGTTGAAGACCTTGACCGCCGAGGGGATCGCCACCGCAAAGCTCAAGATCGAGAAGATCAGCGACGCATACGGCGACTGGCTGCTGACGAACATGTGGTGGCCCCAGACCAGAAAGCCGAAGAAGGCGATTGCCAAGCTCGAGATGGCGACGAAGCTGTAGCCGAAGATCTGCTTGCGTGCGAAGCAGGTGATGATCTCGCTGACCACGCCCATGCTCGGCAAGATCATGATGTAGACGGCGGGATGCGAGTAGAACCAGAACAGGTGCTGGAACAGGATCGGATCGCCGCCGAGCGCCGGATCGAAGATGCCGATGTGGAAGCCGCGCTCCAGCGCGAGCATGACGATGGTGATGGCGATCACCGGTGTGCCGAGCACCATGATGATGCTGGTGGCATACGTCGCCCAGATGAACAGCGGCAGTCGAAACCACGTCAGGCCGGGGGCGCGCATGCGGTGGATGGTGACGATGAAGTTGAGGCCGGTGAGAATCGACGAAAAACCGGTGATGAAGATCCCCAGTGCCGTCGGGATCACCTTGGTCGTCGCCGACGCGGTGCTGTACGGCGTATAGAACGTCCAACCGGTGTCCACCCCGCCGGTGAGCACCGCCCACAAGGTGAACGCCGCCCCGAGTATATAAATGTACCAGCTGGCCAGGTTCAGCCGCGGAAAGGCCAGGTCGCGCGCGCCGATCATCATCGGCACGAGGAAATTTCCCAACACCGCGGGCACCGACGGGATCAAGAAGAAGAACACCATGATCAGGCCGTGCATGGTGAACAGCTTGTTGTAGGTGTCGGGTTGCACGAGGTCGCCCGCCGGCGTCAACAACTCGAGCCGCACGAGCAAGGCGAAGATGCTTCCCAGCAAGAACATCAAAGTGATCGACGCGAGATACAACAGCGCAATGCGCTTGTGGTCTACGCTCAACAGCCAGGAACGCACCCCGTAGTCGACGTTCAAGTAATGTACGCGTCCACCCTCGCGCCGCGCCGCAATGGTCGCACTCGCCGCGCTCATCCGTCTTTCCTTTCGCCCAGAGCAGACGTCTGCACCGGCTCACTCAAGCTCTTGATGTATTGCAGCAGCTGCAGGACCTGCTGCTCGTCCAGTTGCCCCTGAAACGTCGGCATCACCGGTTGATAACCTTCGACAATTTTGGCTTGCGGATTGAGAATCGACTCGCGCAGGTAGTTGTCGTCCGCCGTCACCACGCCACCGCCTTGCAACTGTCTCGGCTTGCCGAACACGCCGGCAAGCACCGGACCCAACCCGCCGGGTGCTTTCAAGTGGCACGTGGCGCAGCCCTTTTGATTGAACAGCTCTTCGCCGGCGGTCGTCATGCCGCCCACGGTGCGATCGACGGCGACACCGGTGGTCGTCGAATCCGAGTTCAACCACGCCTGATACTCATTCGGTTCCATCACCACGACGCGGCCGATCATGCGCGAGTGCGCCGTGCCGCAGTACTCGGCGCAAAACAGGTGATACTCGCCGACCTTCGTCGCTTCGAACCATTCCGACGTGTAGCGGCCCGGCACCGCGTCCATCTTGTTGCGGAATGCCGGCACATAGAAGCTGTGGATGACGTCTTCCGAGGTGAGCGTCAATTTCACCGGCTGACCGATCGGAATGTGCAGCTCGTTGATCTCACGCCGGCCCTCGCGGTGTTGGATCTTCCACATCCACTGCTTGCCGACGACGAAGATCTCCATCGCGTTTTCCGGCGCTCGCGCCATCGTCATGTAGACGCGGGCGCCCCAGAAGAACATGACCATGGCAAGACAAAACGGAATCGCGGTCCAGACGATCTCTAGAGTGACCGAGCCGTGGATCGGTACGCCAACCTGCTCGGGCGCGCGGCGGCGGTAACGGATGCCGAACGCTACGACCAGGGTGGCGACGAGCACGGCGAAGAAACCGGTGACGCCGATGAGGAAAAAGTAGAGCGCGTCGACCTGGCCGGAGATCGTCGAGGCGCTTTCTGGAAACAACGGCAGCCTCATACGCGCACCTGCGGTCCGGCGAGGCGAGCGGCATTGGTGGCGCGGTCCCGGCGTCGCATGATCAGGATCGAGGCGACGAGGCCGAGGACCGTGACGATGCCGCCGATGCGCACGGCCAGAAAGACCATCGGCGTGTAACGGCCCATCGCGGCGTCGTATTGAAAGCAGTACAGCAGCAACTGATCGGCGACGCTGCCGATCTGACCGCGACTCGCTTCAACCAAAGAGAGACGAAGATCGCGCGGCGCGTACTCGACGCCGAACAGGTAACGCGCGATGCGTCCGTCCGGAGTCAAGATGACAATCCCGGATGCATGTGCGTACTGGCCGGTCTCCGGTTGGTAGCGGTAACGAAAGCCGACGCTCTTCGCCAAACGATCGATCGACTCCTGATCGCCCGTCAAAAAGTGCCACGATTGCTCGGCGCCTTGGCGGCGATACACCTCGAGGTAGTGCTGCTTCTTGGCTGCCGCCAACTCGCTGGTGTCGTGCGGATTGAAGCTGACGGTGACGATGTCGAAATCGGTGCCCGGCGTCAGCGACATCGCTTTGAGGGAGCTGGTCAAACCGTTGAGCACCAGCGTGCACAACATCGGACACTCGTAATAAACCAGCGACAGGATCACCGGACGCTTGCCGAAGAAGTCCTGCAGCTTGACGTTGTTCCCATTCTCGTCACGAAAGGCGGTATCGAGCGGAATCGTTTGGTTCAGATGTTGATCGATGCCGACGTCGCGCAGCGCTTGCGGTAATTGGCTGTCGGCAAAGCTACGCTGCGGCGCCACCAGCAGCAGTAGCGCGAGCACTAGTGGCCGCCAACCCGGAGGCAAGTCAACGCGGTTCATTGGGCCGGGGTTCCTTTGGATGCAGCAGCAGCATCGGCGGCGACGAGATCCATGGCACGCTCGATCGGTATTTGGACGACACCTGCTTGGCGATCGACCCAGCCGTAGCGATGTAGGATCGCATCCTCGCGCGCATGCAATCGTTGCAGGTCCTCGATCGGATTCGACTGCAAACGTGGTTGGGGCGGAAGACGCGGCCGATCGCTCGCCAGGATGCTTGCTTGGGGATTTGTTTCGGGAAACGCGTAGCTGCGAAACATCACCCACATGCCTGCGGACACCATGACGATGACGAAAGCCAGCGACAGGCCGGCGAGAATCACGGGCCGTAAGTTGACGTCGGTCGTTTCGTGATTCGTCGTCTGCTCGGGATCCGTTCTCGTCATGCGAGCTCCGGGTCCTTGGTCGCGAGCAGTGGCCGCTGCTGCAGTTGATGCGAGAACATCGCCAGCCAAAGTCCGCCGACGGCGACGAAACTCACCACGTCGAGCCAGTGAACGTGAAACTGTCGCGGCGAAAACGCGGGTGTAATCGTCCAGTAGAGATCGACGAAACGCATCACCATCATCAGCAACGCTACCCAGCGCAAACGACGGTAGTTTTGCTTACGACTGCGCGACAGCAGCAGCGCAAAGGGCAGGGCGAAGTGAACCAGAATGAGGCCGACGCCGAGCACTTGCCAGCCGCCGTTCAGACGACTGACGTACCACGGGATCTCCTCCGGCAGATTCCCGGACCAAATGATCAAGAACTGAGAGAACGAGAAGTAGCCCCACAACATGATGAAGGCGAGCATCAGCTTGCCGAGATCGTGAAACGTCGTGGTCGGGATCACACCTTGCATCGGCGGCGCTTCCGCTAGTGCCGCCAACACGACGATCACGAAGGCGAAGGCGTTGAGTACCTGACCACCAATGATGAGGATGCCGTAGATCGTCGAGTACCAGTGCGGCTCGAGCGACATGACCCAGTCGATCGCCGCGAAGGTCATCGTCAGACTGTAAAGCAGCAGCCCACCGCGCCCGAGGTATTGCAATCGCCGCGACAGTGCGGGGCTATAATCGACATCCTGCTCCAAGGACCAGCGGTTCAGCGTGCGTGCGAGGATCAGCCAGACACCGAAGTAGATGACCGTGCGCCCGAGGAAGAACGGAACGTTCAAATAGAAAGCTTTCGCCTGCAACGCGGGATCTTGGGCGAGATGAGCGCTATCCGCCCATTCGTAGAGCTCGTGCACCCCGAGAGCGAGTGGGACGAACAACAGCGCGAGCAGCGGCACCGTGCGCGTAGCCGCTTCCAGCGGCCGCCGAATCATCACGCCCCAGACGCCGCCGGTGATGTAGTGCAGCATCAGGATCGCCATCGACCCGAGGGCGAGGCCGCACCAGAACATGTAGGCGACCAGATAAGAATGCAGAAACTGCGTCGGCGACAGGAAGGCACCGAGCGCCGCGAGCACGACGGCGGCCGCACCGGCGATCAGCGCCGGGCGCCCGAGACGCGTCAGCGCATGGTTCGGGAGTAATTTGAAATCGCTCGGAGCCGCGGCGATCATGGCGTGTCCAGTTTGGCGCGGTCCGTCTCCGCGACATCCGCCAACGCTGCGTGCTGACTGCGCTGCAAGGCGCGGATGTAGGCGACGATCGCCCAGCGGTCGCTGGTTTGAACCTGAGCTGCATACGCCGGCATCAAGCCGAAGCCGTTACGGATGACATTGTAGAAATAGCCCGGCGGCTCTGAGCGCAGGCGGTCGATATGGAACGATGGCGGTTCTTTGTAGCCGCGCTCGACGATCATGCCGTGTCCGGTGCCGGCGCGATCGTGGCAGGGCGAACAATAGATATCGTAGCGCTCGCGCCCGCGCTCGAGCAGCGCGCGGTCGACGGTCAGCGGAATCCGCTCCGCGAGGCCGCCATTTTCGCTGCGCCCGGCGTACATCACCGGATCGTCGTCGAGATGGCCGCGCGCCACGGTGCCGTCGACCGGCGGCCGCGCTGAACGCCCGTCCGCGAAGAACTTGCTGCCTTCGTACTCCTGAAAACGCGGTTGGTCGTGCATGTCTTGGCGACAGCCCGCGACCAGCAGCGCCGCTGCGATGGCCAGCCGCCAGCTCATGGATCGACCTCCGACACTTGCCGCGGCTGCAGCTTGGTGAGGAAACTCCAGGTCTCATCGACATCGAACAACGGATCGCGGGCTTCGATGCACAAGAAGAAGCGGTCGCGCGAGGCGAGAGCGAAGCGCGGCACGTTGAAGACCGGATGATACGGCATCGGCAGTCCATTGAGCGCCAACATGCCGAAGACTGCGGAAAGCGCGCCGAGCAGGATGATGCATTCGAAGGTCACCGGCACGAAGGCCGGCCAGCTGTGGTAGGGCTTGCCACCGAGATTCAGCGGGTAGTCGATCGCCGTGGTCCAATACTGCAGCGCATAGCCGCCGAGTCCGCCGAGGATGCTGCCGACGAGAACGATCAGCGGCAGACGGTTGTGGTGAATGCCGAGCGCGTCGTCCAGCTCTTCGATCGGATACGGAGTGTAGGCGTCCATGCGGCGATAACCCGCCTCGTACGCCTTGCGCGTCGCGGCGACGAGCTCGCTCGCGTCGCTGAACTCGGCGAGCAGGCCGTAGAGCGGCGCGCGGCTCATGGGATGTCCTCGCGCACTTCGGCTTCCGGCACCATGCTGCGCATCTCGTAGATCGAAATCACCGGCAGGAAGCGGATGAACAAGAACAGCAAGGTGACGAATAGGCCGATGCTGCCGATGAACGTCGAGATGTCCCAGAAGGTCGGATAGTACATCCCCCAGGCGGAAGGCATGAAGTCGCGGCTGAGGCTCACCACGACGATGACGAAGCGCTCGAGCCACATGCCGATGTTCACCGACATGGCGACGAAGAACAGTGCGATCGAGCTCGAGCGCACGCGCTCGAACCAGAGAGACTGTGTCACCAGCACATTGAAGAAGATCAACGACCAGTAGATCGGCGCGTACGGCCCGCCGAAGCGGTTGTGCATCAGCGCCACTTCGTAGGTGTTGTCGCCGTAGAAGGCCATGAAGGTTTCCGTCATGTAGCCGTAGGCGACGAACAAACCGGTGGCGAGCATCACTCGCGCCATGTAGTCGAGATGTCGATCGGTGATGAAGTCTTGCAGCCGATACGCCTTACGCAGCGGGATGGCGATGGTCAGCACCATGGCGAAGCCGGCGTAGATCGCGCCGGCGACGAAGTAAGGTGGGAACACTGTCGTATGCCAGCCCGGCACGATGCCGATGCAGAAGTCGAAGCTCACCACCGTGTGCACCGATACGACCAGCGGCGTCGACAGACCGGCGAGCAGCAGATAGGCCGTCTCGTAGCGTTGCCAGTGGCGCGCCGAACCGCGCCACCCCATCGCCAGCATGCCGTAGATCCACCGCCCGACGCGGCTCTGCGAGCGATCGCGTAGCGTCGCCAGGTCGGGGATCAAGCCGACGAACCAGAACATCAGCGACACCAGCGAGTAGGTGGAGATGGCGAACACGTCCCACACGAGTGGGCTGCGGAAGTTCGGCCACACACCCATCGTGTTCGGATAGGGAACGAGCCAGTACGCCAGCCACGGTCGGCCGAGATGGAAGATCGGAAACAAGCCGGCGCACGACAGCGCGAACAGCGTCATCGCTTCGGCGAAACGGTTGATCGATGTGCGCCATTCCTGGCGTACGAGGAGGAGGATCGCCGAGATGAGCGTTCCCGCGTGTCCGATACCGATCCACCAGACCAGATTGATGATCGCGAATCCCCAGCCGACCGGATTGTTGACGCCCCAGATGCCGACACCCTCGACGACGAGGTAGGAGAGCGACAGCATCAACAGGTTGAGCAGGATGAAGCCGATGGCGAAACCGATGTACCAGCCGCGCGGTGCCGTCTGCTTGAGGACGACGGAGCTGATCTTGTCGGTGATGCTCGCCAGCGTGTGCCCGGGAGCAATCAACGGCTGGCTTTGGACGGGTTCGTTCTGCATCGCCGATCAGGCCTTCTTCAGGCTCGGGTTCTGATTGCGCAACTTCGCCAGGTACGTCGTTCGCGGTCGCGTATTCAGATCGTTGAGAATGCCGTAGTTCCGTTGCTCGCGCTTCAGCTGCGAGACTTGGCTGTTGGGATCGTTGATATCGCCGAAGACGATCGCTTGGGTTGGGCAGACTTGTTGGCAGGCGGTGACGATCTCACCGTCGCGAATTGAGCGGCCTTCCTTCTTTGCCTGAATACGAGTGAGGTTGATGCGCTGCACGCAGTAGCTGCATTTCTCCATCACGCCGCGGCTACGCACGGTGACGTCCGGATTGCGCTGCAGCTTGAGACTTTCGGTGTTCCAGTCGTTGTACAGGCGAAAGTTGAAGCGGCGGACTTTGTACGGGCAGTTGTTGGCGCAGTAGCGGGTGCCGACGCATCGATTGTACACCATCTCGTTGAGGCCTTCGTTGCTATGCATCGTCGCGTTCGCCGGGCACACCGGTTCACACGGCGCGTTTTCGCAATGCATGCACGGCACCGGCTGATGATGGATCTCGGGGGCTGACGCCTCGCCTTCGTAATAGCGATCGACGCGGATCCAATGCATCTCGCGACCGTTGCTGCACTCGCTTTTGCCGACCACCGGAATGTTGTTTTCCGCCTGACAGGCAATCGTACACGCGTTGCAGCCGATGCACGTGCTCAGGTCGATCGCCATGCCCCAGGCGTAACCCTTGTACTCGTAGTCGCTGTAGAGCGATTCGGGGCGTTCCTCTTCCTTGGTCATCTCCGGTCGTTGGTCGTCGCGGGTGCGGACACGAACCAACTCCCGACCTTCCATGCTGCCGTGGTCCTGCGTCGAGACCAGTCGGTACTGCTTTCCCGTCTTGCGCGGATTTTCACACGGGGTGCGCCACAGGCCGTCGCTGGCGCGCAAGCGGTAAGCATCGAAGCCGCGGTCGAGCGCCAGCTGGCCGCCGCGTCGGCGGCCGTAGCCGAAGTGCAAGGTGATCGTGTTACGCGCCTGGCCCGGCTGTAGCCAGATCGGCGCCTCGAGCTTGTGACCCTGATGCTCGAGCTCGACGATATCGCCGTTGACGAGCCCGAACTGCGTCGCGGCTTCCGGCGCGATCAACGCCGCGTTGTCCCACACCAGGCGACTTTCGGGTTTCGGCAGCTCCTGCAGCCATGCGTTGTTGGCGAAGCGTCCGTCGTAGATGTGCGGATCGTGGCGGAAGACGATCTCGAAGCGCTCCGCCTTGGTATCGGATTTGGCGCTCGCGGCGCGCTGCCGCCAGTCGCTGCGCAAGCCGACGCGCAACGGTGTCGCGCTACCGGCGACGACGCCGTCATGCAGCCAACGGCGCCATTGTCGTTCGAAGCTCGCGTCATCGAGGTCGCGATGCTCGCCGCGCCAGTGGCCCCGCACCAGGTCGTAGGACGATTTCGTGTTGTCGTTCGTCAGGGCGGCCAAAAGCTCGTGCGCGTTCTTGCCGTCGTACAGCGGCAGGATCAGGGGCTGAACGATGGACACCGTTCCGTCGTACGCGCGCACGTCGCTCCACGACTCGAGGTAGTGCGCCGCGGGAATGTGCCAGTGGCATTGTTGCGCCGTCTCGTCTTCGAAGAGACCGAGATGAACGCGGTAGGCGACCTTTTGCAGCGCGGCGACGAAGTCGAGATCGGTCGGAGCGGTAAATACCGGGTTGCTGCCGAGGATGAACAGTGCGTCGACCTCGCCGGCACTCATCGCTGTGGTCAGATCACGCAGCGAATCGAGGTGTAACACCGCATTCATCTCGTTGGCGGGCAGCAAGACGATGGTCGCGCCGAGGTTCGCCAACGCGTCGTTGATGACGTGGGCCAGGACGTGCACGACGGGCGGCTGTTGATCGCCGACTACCAGCAGCGCCGCACCGCTGTTGGCTTGCAGATCGGCGGCGACGATCGCCGCCCATTCCGCCTCGGCAGGGCTCAGATCGACAGGCTGAGCGACGGACAAGCGAAGATTTGCCGCGATCGCGCGCACGATCGATTCGATCGAGGCGGATGCGACCGGCAGACGATGATCCGCCATGGCGCCGGTCAAGGTCGGTGTCGGCTCGGCCACATAGAGGCGGTTGGCCTGCTTGGCATCCGGCCGCCGTCCCGCCGCGAACTGACGCGCATGGCGCAGATGCTGCGGCCCGCTCGCGAGCAAGTCACTGTCGAGCGCTACGATCACATTGGCGCGATCGAGATTGAATTGCAGATTGGTGCTGGAATCGAACGCAATGTTGCCGCCGGCGCGGGCATTGTCGCGATTGACCGGGTCCCACTGGTGCCAATGTGCTTCGGGGAGAGCATCGAGCAATGCCGAGATCTGCGCTCCGAGCGTCGGCGAGATCACGGTGCCGGTGAGAATGCGCAGCCCCGAACCTCGCTTGGTGCGCTGATGTTCCATGACGTCGTGGACACTGGTGACGAAGCCGCTCCACGGACGGATTTCGCCGCCGTTGCGCAACACGCGCGAACGATCGGGATCGTACAGCTCGAGCACGGACGCCTGCGCGAAGACGTCGGTGGCACCGAGGCTCGAAGGGTGCTGCGGATTGCCTTCGACTTTGGTCGGCCGACCCATGTGGCTCTCGACCAGCAGGCCGACGGCGTCGCTGCCCAACGGCATCGCGGTCGCATAGTAGAGCGGCTCACCCGGAATCATGTTCTCGGGGGCTCGCACCTGCGGCATGAGCAGCTCTTCCGGTTGCCGGGTGCACGAGGTGAGACCGGCGAGCGCCAGCGAAGCGCCCATCAGCTGCAGGAAGTGACGACGGTCGACGGTGAGTAGCGAATCGGCGACCGTCGGGAACTCGGCGTCGACGAAGCGACGAAATTCAGGGGTGTCGGCGAGCTGATCGAGGCTGCGCCACATCGGCGGCGCAGCCTGGCGCGTTGCCGGCGTCGAAGCGCGCTCGTCGCTGGTCGAGAACGAGGTGCGCGTCGGCAGATCGATCGGGGCGAAATCGTTCATTCGCGGCTCAACGGTGACAGACTGAACAATTGGTGAGTTGGGCGACATTGACGCCGTTCGTCTTGAGCAATTCCCTGCCGGCTTCGAGCTGGTTGACCGGCGGTTGCCAGCGCATGTTGAACACTTCGGACTTGGGGCGAATGTACTTTTCCGGCTGCCGGTGACAGTCGAGACACCACTCCATCTGCAATGAGTTCTCCTGCCAGGTGAAGTTCATGCGGTCGACCTGCCCGTGACAGGTGGCGCAACCGATACCCTTGGCGACGTGAATGCTGTGATTGAAGTAGACGAAGTCGGGTAGGTCATGCACCTTCACCCAAGGGATGGAGGTGTCGTTGCGGAAGCTGGCACGTACCGGTTCGAGCGTCGGACTGTTGGACCAGATTTGGGAGTGGCAGTTCATGCAGGTCTGCGTCGGTGGAATTCCCGCGTAGGCGGTGCGCTCGACGCTGGTGTGACAGTAGCGGCAGTCGATGCCGAGCTCGCCGGCGTGATGGCGATGACTGAAAGGCACCGGCTGCTGACGCGCGACTTGTGCTTGGGTGACGTACGACGAGCGGTTGATCAACGCCAGGCCGTAGGTTGCGGCTGCGATGACGAACACTGAGCCGAAGATACTGAGGCGCGACAGCGTATTGGTGCTGCGCTGGAAGACTTGCATGCGGGGGCCGATCCTACCGCCTGCGTAACGCAGCGCAATATGAGTAGAAATTTAAATCGAGTAACGCGCGGATAAGATTTGGTCATCCACCGCGCCGGCGAGCGCGCGCCTCGGCGCTGACTACTGTTCGACGAGCGCAGCCGGAACGGCTTCAGCTGAGAAAAGGATTCGTCAGCAGGATCGTTTCGTCGCGACCGGCACCGACCGAGACGAGCATCATCGGCGCGCCGCACAGTTGTGCCAGACGGTCGACATACTTGCGCGCATTGAGCGGTAGGTCGTCGAGCCGGCGCGCGTCGCGCAGCGACTCCTTCCACCCCGCATGCTCTTCGTAGATCGGCTTGAGCTCGCGCAGCACGCCGAGGCTAGCGGGGAAATGCTCGAGGCGTTTGCCGCGATGCTCGTAGGCGACGCAGACGCGGATCGGGTCGGTACCGGTGAGCACATCGAGCTTGGTCAAAGCGATCGCCGTGATCGGGTTCAAGCGCACCGAGTGGCGTACGACGACGGCATCGAACCAGCCGCACCGACGTGGGCGTCCGGTCGTAGCACCATATTCGTCGCCATCCTGCCGCAGCTTCTGACCGAGCTCGTCGAGCAATTCGGTTGGGAACGGGCCGGCTCCGACTCGCGTGGTGTACGCCTTGGCGATGCCGATCACCGCCGAGATCTGATTCGGCGCGATGCCGGTTCCGGTGCACGCCGCGCCGGCGACGGTATTCGACGAGGTCACGTAGGGATAGGTGCCGTGATCGATGTCGAGCAACGTTCCCTGCCCGCCTTCGAACAGAAGACGTTGCCCTTTCTCCAGACACTCGTGCAGGTACAGGCTGGTATCGGTGACGTACTTGCCGAGATCGCGCGCCAGGCGCCGATAGTCGGCGCGAATGGCCTCGCCGTCGAGCGCTTTCGGATCACCGAGAACCGCGCGCAGATAGGTGGTCTTCTCGTTCAGACTGGCGTCGAGGGCGGCATTGAAAGCGTCTTCGTCGAGCAGCTCCGCGAAGCGAATGCCGACTCGCGCCATCTTGTCTTCGTAGGTTGGTCCGATGCCGCGACCGGTCGTGCCGATGCGTCCTTCACCACGCATCTGCTCGCGCGCCATGTCGATGGCGCGGTGGTAGGGCATGATCACGTGGGCACGATCGGAGATCTTCAACAGCAAATCGTCGAGCAGATGCCCGTCCTTGCGCAGCTCGGAGATTTCTTCTTCGAGCACGGTCGGATCGACGACCACACCGTTGCCGATGACGCACACCTTGCCATCGTGCAGCACGCCGGAGGGTACCAGGTGAAGGACGGTTTTCTTGCCGGCGACGACGAGCGTGTGTCCGGCATTGTTGCCGCCCTGATAACGCGCCACCACATCCGCATGCTGGGCGAGCAGATCGACGACCTTGCCTTTCCCCTCGTCCCCCCATTGAGCGCCGACGACTACGACAGCAGGCATTCGATTGACTCCCTCGAGGATCGCATCGAGCGGTGAGCAGTGTGCGGATGCGCGATGTGATCCGGTTCTGTGCGCACTGCACACTGCGCCCGGCGCAGTGCTCTCCTGGTTTGCCTCACAGTTTGATCAGGTCTGCCGCGACGATGTTCGGCAGCTTGCGCAATTTATTCAGAACATCATCCGACACCGCCCCGTCGACGTGGATCAACGACACCGCCTGACCGCCGACGTGTTCGCGTCCGAGCTCGAGTCGCGCGATGTTGATCTTCTCTTCCGCCAGCAGGACGCCGACCGAACCGACGACGCCGGGCACGTCGCGGTTGTGCAGCATGACGATGTAACCTTCGGGATCGGCGTCGAGGAAGAAATCGTCGATGCGTACCAGGCGAATGATGTCGCCGCCGAAGATTGCGCCGGCGACCAGGCTGGTGCCGCCGCCCTCGGTCGTGACCCGCACCGTGACCATGTTGGTGAATCCCTTGGTCGCCGTCGTCTTGGCTTCGATCACCTTGATGCCGCGCTCGCGCGCGATCGTCGGGGCATTGACGTAGTTGACGGCGCTCGAAGAGACGACGTGCGTCAGCAGCCCGCGCAGGATCGCCAGCGTCAGCGGTTTCACATCGTACGAGGTGACCTCGCCGGCGTATTCCACATTCACTTCGCGCGGGGCGCGCTCGAGCACCTGGCCCTGCAGGCTGCCGAGCTTCTCGCAAAGTCGGAGGTGGGGGCCGAGTATATCGAGCAACTCGGGACTGATCGACGGAACGTTGACCGCGTCGCGGATGACGCCACTGGTGAGGAAGTTCACCACCTGCTCGGCGATCGCTTTGGCGACATTGATCTGTGCCTCATCGGTCGCCGCGCCGAGATGCGGGGTGCAGATCACCTGATCGAGCTTGAGCAGAGGATGATCCTTGGGTGGCGGTTCTTCGGCGAAGACATCCAGTGCCGCACCGGCGACGACGCCGTTGCCGATTGCACTGGCGAGCGCATCTTCGTCGACGATCCCGCCACGGGCGCAATTGATCAGCCGTACGCCCTTTTTCATTTTCGCGAACGCCGCGGCGCCGATCAGACCGCGCGTTTCGGGCAACAGTGGGACGTGGATGGTGATGAAGTCGGCGCGGGCGATCACTTCATCGAGAGAGCCGAGCTCGACGCCGAGCCGGCGTGCAACTTCAGCCGAGATAAATGGATCGTATGCCAGCACTCGCATCTTCAGCCCGAGCGCACGTTCGGCCACCAGACTGCCGATGTTGCCGAGGCCGACGACGCCGAGTGTCTTGTTGAACACCTCGACGCCGGTGAAGCGTCCCTTTTCCCATTTTCCCGACTTCATCGAAGCGGTTGCCTGGGGAATACAACGCGCTAGCGCCAGCATCATGCTGATCGCGTGCTCGGCTGTGGTCACGTTGTTGCCGGCAGGGGTGTTCATCACGACGATGCCGCGCTTGGTAGCGGCGGGTACGTCAATGTTGTCGACGCCGATACCGGCGCGACCGATCACCTTCAGGGAATTGGCTGCGGCGATCACTTCTTCGGTCACCGTCGATCCGCTGCGGACGATCAACCCATGATATGGGCCGATCTTCGCCGCCAGCTCGGCCGGCTTCAGCCCGGGTGCCTCATCGATTTCGATTCCTTCGGCGGCGCGAAGAATGTCCATTCCCGCTGCCGACAGCTTGTCTGCGATCAAGACTCGATTCATGCTTCACTCCGGCAGCGCGCTCATCAAGACCTCTTGCGCCGCGCCGACACCGGCGCCCAACTTTAGGGGGTGTCCGAAGCGCTTGAGGGACATTTCGACCGCCGCGATCGCGGTGACCACATCGAATGCACCCATGTGGCCCATGTGGGCGATGCGGATGATCTTGCCCTTGAGCTGATCTTGTCCACCGGCGAAGGTCACCCCCATCTTGTCGCGTAGGTAGCCGACCACTTTACCGCCATCGACATCGGCGGGCGTGTAGATGCCGGTAATCCCCGGGCTCGGGCACTCCGGTGCCACCAACTTCAGGTCGAGCGCTTTTGCCGCAGCCCGAGTCGCCTCGGCCATGCGCTGGTGACGCGCAAAGACGCGCGGTAGCCCCTCTTCTTGCAGCATCGCGGAGACCTCGCGCAGCCCGATGACCAGAGAGATCGCCGGCGTCCACGCGGTGGTGTTCTTGGCGAGATTCTCGCGCTCCTTCGCCAGATCGAAATAGAAGCGCGGCAGCTTGGCGTCGCGGTTGCGTTCCCACGCACGCTCGCTGAGCGCGATGAACGCCAGCCCGGGCGGCAACATGACCGCCTTTTGCGAGCCGGTGATCAGCACGTCGATGCCCCAACCGTCCATCGGTAGATCGTAAACGCCGACACCGGTGATGCCGTCGACGATCAGCAACACATCGCGGCTGCGGGTGATCTCGGCGATCTCCTTCACCGGATGGACCGCAGTGGTCGAGGTTTCGCAGGCTTGCATGAAGACCGCCTTCAGCCCGCGGTTCTGATCGAGCCGCCGACCGACTTCGTTCGCCGACGCGGCGCTGCCCCATTCGACTTTGTACTCGGTCGGTTTCAGGCCATAGCGGGCAGCGATCTTGGTCCAGCGTTCGCCGAACTTGCCACCATTGATGGTGAGCACCTCGTCGCCCGGCGAGAACAAATTGGTGACGGCGCTCTCCATGGCTCCGGTGCCGGAAGCGGCGAGCATGAGGACATCTTGTTGTGTTTGGAAGAGCTGTTTGAGCCCTTGCTTGGCGTCGGCGAAGATGGCGCTGAACTGGGGTGTGCGATGATGGATGATCGGTGCGGCCATCGCCAATTGAACGCGCGGCGGCACGGGCGTTGGACCCGGGGCGAGCAGGTAGTTCTTGATCACGGCGGACTCCCTATTGCGGCGGCAAAAAAAAGCCTGAACCTCAACACTGCAGAGGCCCAGGCGTTCGACCACTGACGTCAGCACTCCCTCGTGGTTCCATCCACGTGCGCCAGTCGTGCAGACCGAATCAATTAGCGGCTGGCGGAATTAACAAGCGCCCCTGCGAGAGTCAACGGGAGATTGCGCACGATCGTCGGGGGGGATCATCCATGTAGCCGCGGCCGCCAGGCCGTGGAAGATCATCCATCGATCGTGATTGTGGCGACGACCGCTCGAGGATTAGGCGCGGCCAGCATCATGCGCCGTTGGCGACCAGCGTCATGAACTCCTGCCGCGTCTCGTGATGGGTGCGGAAGTCCCCCAGCATGGCGCTGGTGACGACGACGGAGTTCTGCTTTTCGACCCCGCGCATGCGCATGCACAGATGTTCGGCGCGCAACACGACGCCGACGCCGTTGGGGGCGAGCTCCTCCATTAGAGTATTGGCGATTTGGGTCGTCAGCCGTTCCTGCACCTGCAGCCGGCGGGAAAAGACCTCGACCAGGCGGGCGAGCTTGCTGATGCCGACAATGTGATTCTTGGGAATGTAGGCGACATGCGCCGTGCCGAAGAACGGCAGGATGTGATGCTCGCACATCGAAAAGAAGTCGATGTCTTTGCACACGATCATCTCGGAATAATCTTCGACGAACAGCGCGCTATGGAGAATCTGCTTGGCGTCGGTGTTGTAGCCCTTGGTCAGGAAGCGCATCGCGCGCGCGACGCGCTCGGGAGTCTTCTTCAGACCCTCGCGCTCGTTGTCTTCACCCAACGAATCCAGCAGTTTGGCGATTAAAGGCTCGATGGCGTCCGACATATCGCGGATCTTACCGCAAAGAGGTCGGCCCGCAAGCATCTGCCGCGGCGATTGATCGGATCTTGTCCGATGACTGTCTGGGATGACGGCGAGCTCAGTGCCCGCTGCGCTTCTCGAAAGCTTTGACGCGCTGGTACTTGCGATAGTCGTAGCCGGTGGCCATCGCCATCAGCATCGGCTCCATGCCGCCTTCGCGCTCGCGGCGCAGGATGCGCATGCGCTCGTAGAAATCCTGGAAGTCCTGATTGACGCGATCGCGTTCGTCCGTCGGCGTGGTGAAGAAGTCGCGCAGGCGCGTGACTGCAAAGCGGAAGGCGGAGAAGCGCAACTCGTTCGGAAAAGCGTCCCACTCGGCGAGCGACAACGTGCGCAGTCCCTCGTACCCGGCGATCAGCGCCTCAAAGCGCTTCAAGCTGTAGCGGCCGTCGTCGAAACAGAGGAAATTCACCGCGTTGGCAAGGTCGAAGATGAACTTGCCGCGCGCCGCCGACTCGAAGTCGAGGATCGCGACGACCTTGTCGCCCTTGAAGCGGATGCGGTCGGACAGCAGGTCGCCGTGGATGATCCCCTTCGGCAATTTACCCTCGAGGTAGTGCTTCAAATAGTCGAGCTCTTCGTCGAAGGTGCGGATGATCTTCTTGAAGTACTGTGGCAGCCGGTTGCGCGCGTCATGATAGGTCTCGGCGACGCGCTCGTAACCGAAGCGATTGTCCACACCCTTCTTGTACGCTTTTCCCAACAGATGGAGGTCGGCCAATACCCGACCGATGTTTTCTAATTGAACCGGACTGAGGCGGTCGATAGGGACAATGCGCCCATCGATATAACGGCTGACAGTTACCGAAACGCCGTCGACTTCATGGCTGTATCGCCCGCGCCGGTCGGCCAACGGGGCAGAGCAGGGAAACCCGTGCTTGCGCAGGAACTGTAGGAGGTCAACTTCCCTTTTGACCTCCATTTCGCTCTTGCCGCCGTCGAAACGGACGGAAAACTTTCCTTTGATGGTCTCCAGCAGGTACTCGGAACTCTCGGCGCCTTCCGCCACGACCTTGGCCGCGGTCATCCGCGGTAGGCCGTAGTCAGCTGCCAGTTCGCTGAACTCCTTCTTGGAGACTTTCCCCTTTTGGCTTTTGATGATCGGCACCATCCTCAACCCGCCCAGGCATACCGCCTGCCTCCGCAACCTCGGGTTTTATAACAGAATCACAAAAGCCAGTACACCCCTTCTGCAAATAAAGCGCCGCGACAGAGAGAACGGACGACAATATTTAGCGACAGCGGCCGAAAAAGGGCCTCGCGCTGGCGCGCGAGGCGGCGCGCTACCTGCCGAGCTTCGACGGTTTTATTGCAGTTTCAGCAGCTTGTGTGTCTGCGGCAGAACGCGAACCGTAGTTGTGAAGGAACGCAGCAGGGCAAATGCCTCCGCCAGGCGGCGGGCGCCGATCGCCGGTTGCCCGTCCAGCGTAATGATCGGTTGGAGAAATACCGGCAGGCCGCCTGCCTCTTCGCCAATGACCGATCCCGCGGCAGCCAGGTCCGCATCGGTCGTCGAATCGTCAACCAGCACCTTGATATACGTATCTTTGGCGCGCGCGATGCGGAGAAATTGGCTGTGCTTGTCCCAGAAAGCCGGCTCGCCGGTATTGCTGGGCGGCTTGATATCCATGCTGACGATGTCGATGTGATCGATCAGCCGCTCGAGCTGCTGAGGTAGGACCCCATTGGTCTCGAGCAGTACCGGTACGCCTACTTTCCCACAGGCGAACACCTCGGCGAGATAGTCCGCTTGCAGCAGCGGCTCGCCCCCGGTTAGCGCCACGGCGTCAATCGGCTGATCGCCGCCGAGGCGCGTGGCGATCAGCGAAAAGGTCCTGTCAGCGTCCAACGGGTTCGCTACGATCTCGGTGGTGCCGTCTTTTCCATAGACTGTGCAAGAGTTTACGCGCTCCAGGCTGTCGGGCGTGTCGCAATAGACGCAGCGCAGGTTGCAGCCGGCAGTGCGAACGAAAAGGTGGCGTCGCCCGACATGGGCACCCTCACCTTGGAAGGAAACAAACACTTCCGACAGGAATCCAGATTTCACTCGCATTGAGTAACAGACCGCCGCTCGTCTGACGACCCGCGCTAAACCGTCCCGCGCGCCTTATCCTTCGCTCCCGGGGAGCAGAGCGATCTTCACATCCATCACGTTGGTGCCGGTCGAACCGGTTTCGAACAGATCTCCTAGGGCTTCGAAGAACGAATACGAGTCGTTGTCTTCCAGGTAGCGGCGCGGAAGGAACTGGCGGCTAGCGGCACGTTGCGCGGTTGTTCCATCGACGAAAGCCCCGGCTGCAGGGGTCGGGCCGTCGATGCCGTCGGTGCCCGCACTGAGTAGCAACCAGCGACTGCGATTCAGCGGTTCGGCGGCGGCGAGGGCCATCTCTTGATTGCGGCCGCCACGACCGCTGCCTTGCACTCGGACAGTGGTCTCGCCGCCCGCGAGGACGCACAAGGGCCCTTTTTTCTCGCGGGCAAGAAGCAACAAGCGGTTTGCGAGATCGACGCCTGCGGCGGTCGAATCTCCTGCGATCGGCGTTTCGACGACGATGGTTGCGAAGCCGGCCGCGGCGGCGGCTTCGCGCGCCGCGGCGAGGGCCGTCGAGTTCGAGCCGATCAGCAGATTCACGCATCGGACATTGATTGGGTCAGCAGGCTTGAGTGTCTCCGGCAGGCCGCCGCGCGCTCCACTGCTGAGACGTTGCACGACGGGTTGCGGCATCAGCTGGGTGAGCTCGTATTTGTCGAAAATCTGCATTGCATCCGCAAAGGTGGACCGATCAGCACTGGTGGGGCCGGAGGCGACAGTACTCAGATCATCGCCGATCACGTCGGACAGGACGAGAGCTGCCATTCCGGGGCTGTTGGCATTCAGGCTGCGCAACAACCCACCTCCCTTCACCACGGACAGGTGCTTGCGGACGGTGTTCAATTCCTCGATCGACGCGCCGCAAGCGAGGAGCAGCCGATTGACTTCGATCTTGTCCGCCAAGGTCAGTGGCGATGGCGGTTGGACCATCAGGCTCGAGGCGCCTCCGCTCAGCAAGCAGACGACGGGTCGGTAGGTTCCGGCGACCATCGCCAGCAGTCTTCGCGTCGAGTCGATGCCCTTGGCATTCGGCAGCGGATGTCCGCCGGGCGCAATCTCGATTCCGGCCGCCGACCGCGGTTCGGGCGGGCACTCACTTTCCGGTGCGACGACGATCCCGTTCACTTGTTCGACACCCAGAATGGACTCGCACGCTGCAGCCATCCGGGCCGCAGCTTTGCCAGCTCCGACCACCGCGACCGGTAGCTGCCAGCGTCGCAGGGAATCGCCGCGAGCGGAGGTGACGACGGCATCGAGCCCGTCGCGGACCAGATGTTGGCCCACCAGAGTCGCCGGGTTGACGGCATTCACGGCGGCGAAGAAGATCGCTGCCGCTTGTTGGCGAAGATGGTTGCGTTCGGCGTCAGTGAGAGAGCCGCGCACGCGACGCGGCCTCAGGTATTGTCTTCTTCGATATCGGCCGTACCGAGCTTTCGGTAGGTGCGGTCGTCGTCGAAACGCCGCATCGACTTGAGCTCTTTCTCGTGTTCGGCCTGACAATTGACGCACATGCGAGTGAAGGGGAGCGCAGCCAATCGGCCTTCGGCAATCTCTCCCTCGCAGCTGTCGCACACGCCGTAGGTGCCCTCGTCGATGCGTTCGAGAGCCTCTTGGATCGCTTGGACCTTCTCGCGCTCGCGATCCGTGAGGATGAAGCTGATCTCGCGATCGCGCTCCTCGCTGGCGAGATCGTAGGCGTCCATCCCCTCTTCTTTTCGACCCTCACGTCCCTGCTTGAGGTCGTTACTCATCTCGCGCAGGACCTGGCGCCGTGTGTCGAGGAGCTTGTCGCGCTGTGATTTGAGGAAGGCTTTTCGCATAGGGCGGCGGAATCTAGAGATTTCACCCCCACGTGTCAATGAGATTTCTTGCAGCTTCGTGTCCAAATTTCGCATACGACGCCGCCCGATCGTAGCGATCGCGCACGCGCCGACGGAAATACCGCCAGCGGAGAAATTCGGCTGGCGGCTCAGAAGGACAAAAGGCTCGATAGCAGTAGGTCGATAGCTCAAGACTTCTGCACGGAAGGGCGACGCCAACGCATTGGTCGGCGCTTGCGCGCGCGGCCGGTGGCGGTTGAGCGCCGCGCCTTCAAGGGTCGGGTTTGTTGCCTTTGCGTTTCACTGAGCATGTACCCGGATGCGAGCTGGGTGAAGCTGGCCACTTGCTCGGCGGCCCAGCTTTCGCCGCGACCGAGCTCCGCGGCCATGATGCTCGCAACTCGCGGCGCCATGGCGATCGCCGACCGCGCATTCAGAAATGTGGCGCGGACTCGCCGCGACAGGAAGTCATCGACGGTGCGAGCCATCTCGTAGCGCACGGCCCAGACGACTTGTCCGGCGAGATACGGCAGCGCCTCGTGTAGCGGCGCGGCGAATTGCGATTGCGATCGCACCAGATCGTCCAATGCGCCCGCGTCGGAGCCGTAGCCGCGCATCTCACCCAGGTCGTCGGCGCGCGGATGAAAGCCGTGAATCTTCAGCTGCCGCGTCACGCAGGGGCGCTCTTCGAGCTTGGCGAGCGTCGCGGCTGCATTGACGCACTCTTCCGCCATGTGACGATACGTCGTCCATTTCCCCCCGATGATCGTCAGCAATCCCGAACCCGCGATGTGGAGAGTGTGCTCGCGCGATAGCGAGGCAGTGTTGGGAGCTCCGGCCTTCACCAGGGGCCGAATGCCGGCGAACATGCTCAACACGTCGGCGGAGGTTGGCGCTTTGGCGAGGTAAGCCGACGCGGTCTCGAGGACGAAGTCGATCTCCTCCGTGAGTGGCCGCGGCTCGAGCGACACGTCGTCGATCGCCGTGTCCGTCGTACCGACGAGCGCGTGCCCATGCCACGGGATCGCGAACATCACCCGCTTGTCGGGTGTGCGCGGAACCATGATTGCAGTGTCGTTGGGCAAGAAAGCCTTGTCGAAGACCAGGTGGATGCCTTGACTCGGACTGACCATCGTTTCGACTGAGGGATCGTCCAGACGGCGAACGCTGTCGCAGAACGGACCGGCGGCATTGATGACGCACTTTGCCCCGATGCGCAGCTGCTTTCCCGACTCGAGATCTTGGGCCACGACACCCGTGAGCAGCCCATCGCCGTCCTTTAGAAGGCCGGTGACCGGCATATAATTGAGCAACACTGCTCCCTGCTCGGCTGCGGTTTGGGCCAGATTGATCAGCAAACGAGCGTCGTCGAACTGACCATCGTAGTACTGCACGCCGCCACGCAGCCCTTCGGTGTTCAGTGTCGGGATCGCCTGCAGGGTTGCCGCGCGCGACAATCGGCGTGAGCCGCCGAAGCCGTAACGCCCGGCGAGCATGTCGTACACTTTCAGGCCGATGCCGTAGAACGGGCCCTCCCACCAGTCGTAGTTCGGCACGATGAAGCGCAGATCGTGCACCAGATGTGGCGCATTCTGGCGCAGAACTCCGCGCTCCTTGAGCGCCTCCATCACCAAGGTGATGTTACCCTGTTGCAGATAGCGCACGCCGCCGTGGATCAATTTCGTGCTGCGGCTCGATGTGCCTTTGCCGAAGTCGGATTGTTCGAGCACCAGCACGGCGTAACCGCGTGACGCGGCGTCGACTGCGATGCCGATCCCCGTCGAGCCACCGCCGATGACCACCATATCCCAGCGCCGGTCGTGCGCGGCGACGCGCGCCATCATCTCGGCGCGATTCACTGGCGAATTCCCGCGGCAGTCGACTGCATGCCCCCTCATACATTTGCGTTGCCGCCTTTGAAACCGCGCTCATCGATGGCAAACACATCGCGGTGAAACCACGCCATTGGATAGGGCTCTCCATCGCCGGCGTGCTGCTGGTGGTGAGCTTGCTCGCCTACATCTCCGGACACCAGCGGCCGATCGACTCTGTACAAGTCGCACGCGACCGGTACAGCATCGCCCTGAGGTCGGAAACCGTCGCGACGAACGGCATTCGCCTGCACGTCGTCGAAGCCGGTCCCCCCGACGGTCCGCTCGTTGTGCTGCTGCACGGCTACCCGGAGTTTTGGTGGGGATGGAAGGAGCAGCTGGCGCGTCTAGCCAAAGCCGGGATGCACGTCGTCGTCCCCGATCAGCGTGGCTACAACTCGTCGGACAAACCGCGCGACATCGCCGCCTATCGGCCGAATGAGCTCGTCGCCGACGTCGTCGGCCTGATCGATCATTACGGCGGCAAGGCCGATCTCGCCGGACACGACTGGGGAGGCTTCGTCGCGTGGCGCGTCGCGATCAGTCGCCCCGACAGCGTTCGACGTCTCGTCGTCTTCAATATGGCGCATCCTCTGGCTTTCGATGATTTGAAGAAGTTGGACAACAAACCGGAGAGCATCAGCTGGTACCGCACATTCTTCCAGATTCCGGTCGTGCCGGAGGTCACCGGTCGCATCGGCAACTGGTACATGCTGGTCAAATCGTTGCAGGACAGCAGCCGCCCAGGAACGTTCACCGATGATGAATTGGCGCACTATCGCTACGCGTGGGATCGCGACGGTGCGATGCGTACGATGATCAATTGGTATCGCGCCGGGTATCGTTATCCGGACAAGCTCGAAGGAGATGCCACGGTCTCACAGCCGACACTCATCGTGTGGGGCACCAAAGACCCGTTCGTTCCCGCCGCGCTCGCCGAGCTGAGCGCCAAACATTGCACCCAGGCGCAAGTCGTCAAGATCGACAACGCGGGTCATTGGCTGTTGCATGAAGAGCCGGAAACGACGAGTCGGCAGCTGATCGATTTCTTCCGCAGTTGAGAGGTGGGGAGGGCGCATGCAGGCGGACGAAGTTTGCTATCAGACGATGGCCGAGGTGGCGACGAGGTTGCGCACCCGACAGTTGTCGCCGGTGCAGCTCACCGATGTGATCCTGGAGCGCATCGCCAAGTACGACGCGACGCTCCGCAGCTATCTGTGTCTTGGTGCGGACGAGGCGCGCGCTGATGCCCGTACCGCAGAAGCGGAGATCGCCGCCGGCAACTACCGTGGCCCGCTGCACGGGATCCCGATCGCCATCAAGGATCTGTTTGCCACCAAGGCCATGCGCACCAGTTGCGCGTCCAAAGTGGGCGCCGATTGGATTCCGGATTTCGATGCGACGGTCGTGCGGCGTTTGCGTGCTGCCGGTGCGGTCGTGATCGGCAAGCTGAACATGACGGAGTTCGCCCTTTCCGGCTATCACCGCTCATTGCCGATTCCGCGCAATCCCTGGAATCCCGAGCGTGACGCGAGCGGATCGTCCAGCGGTTCGGGTGTCGCCGTCGCGGCCGGACTTTGCTTCGCGGCCACCGGCACCGACACCGGCGGTTCGATTCGCGGCCCCTCGGCATGGAATGGCGTGGTTGGTCTGAAGCCGACGTACGGTCGGGTGAGTCGCCATGGGGTGTTCCCTCTGGCGATGTCGCTCGACCACATTGGTCCGATGACGCGCTCGGTCATCGACGCAGCCCTGATGTACGAGGCAATGGCAGGCTATGATCCGCAGGATCCGACGTCGCTGTCGTCGGCGGTCGAAGGCTGCGTCTCATCGTTGGAGAACGACATCGCGCGAGTGCGTGTGGGTTACGACCACAATTACGTTCGGCACGGTTGTGTTCCCGAGCTCGCCGCGGCGATCGAAGGCGTGGCCAATGTCCTGGCGAACGCTGGTGCAACGATCGTCGCCGTCCAGTTCCCGAAGCTCGACGGCGTTCTCGAGAGTTGGTTTCCGATCTGCGCCGCCGAGGCGCTCGTCGCGCACTCGGCGACGTTCCCGGCGCGCGCCGATGAATACGGCAAGACGTTTCGCAGCTTCCTCGAATATGGCGCCCAGCTTGGAGGGCGCGATTATGCGGCCGCGCACAATCACCGTATCGAGTTCGCCGGCGAGCTAAGGACGCTGCTCGACAGCATCGACATTTTTCTTTGCGCCGGGTCCTTCGGCGCCGCACTGCCCCGCGGAGCGATCGATCCGGAAGGCGTCTTGAATCAAGATCTCGCGCCTTTTCTCCGCTTCGCTGCGCCGTTCAACTTCAGCGGCAGCCCGACGTTGTCGTTACCCTGCGGCTTTTCGAGTGACGGCATGCCGCTCGGAGCCCAGCTCGTCGGCCGACATCTCGATGAAGCATTGTTGCTGCGTGTCGGGCGAGCCTATGAGCGCGCCACCGATTGGCACCGCCATCATCCGTCATTGTGAGCTCACGATGAGCAGCGACTGATGTTGGTCTCATCCACGGTGTTGTGTTAGCGAGGCGCGGTGAAGCGGGCACAGTACATCGTCGTCGAAGGCCCGATCGGAGTCGGCAAGACGACGTTCGCCCAGATGTTGGCGCAGGAGTACGACGGTCGCGTCATTCTCGAACAGGTGAACGAGAATCCATTCCTGAAAAAGTTCTACGACGATCCCAAATCGTATGCCTTCCAGGCGCAGCTGTTCTTCCTCTTGAGCCGCTATCGTCAGCAGCGGCAGTTGGCGCAGCAGGACCTCTTCAATCAGAGCACGATCGCCGATTATCTATTTGCCAAGGATCAGATCTTCGCCCAGGCGAATCTCGACAGCGACGAATTCACCCTCTACCGTCAGCTCTTCAGCCTTTTAGATAGCCGATTGCCTAAGCCCGACTTAGTAGTGTATTTACAGGCTCGCAGTGAGGTTTTGCTCGAGCGCCTGCGAAAGCGCGACCGGGATTACGAGCGACGCATTTCGCCGGCGTACATACAACGGATCGCGGAGGCATACCGAGACTTCTTCTTCTACTACGACGAGACGCCCCTGCTCGTCGTAGATTCTTCCGAAATCGACTTCGCCACCCGACCCGAGGACTTTGCCGATTTGGTCAATGAGATCCGATCGATGGGGCAGGGAGTGCAACATTATATACCGCTTGGATCCAAGTAACCTCGGCTGAGCCGAGCAAATTGGACCGAGACGGAGACCCCGACGCAGGGGTTGAGACGATTCGGACCGGCACTTGGCGGGCGACGACACAGGCGTCGACTCAACAATCCGAGTGGCGGACCAAAGGTTTCGTCTGCCGTGCGCTCAGGCCCTCCGGCTTCGGTTCCAGGAGGGCTTTTTCATGGAGCGCAAAGTCACGGTGCCAGACATTCTGAAGCGGAAAGGCAGCGACCCGATCGTGGCGCTGACCGCCTACGACTTCCCCTTCGGCCGCATCGTCGATCAAGCCGGCGTCGATCTGATTCTCGTCGGCGATTCCGTCGGTATGGTCGTGCAGGGCCTCGAGACGACCCTGCCGGTCACCATGGACGAGATCATCTACCACTGCCGCATGGTGGCACGGGCGCGCCAACGCGCCTTGCTCGTCGCCGATCTGCCGTTCTTGTCCTACCAAGTGTCGCCCCACGAGGCGATTGCCAATGCCGGCCGTCTCATCAAAGAGGGCGGCGCCGAAGCCGTGAAGCTCGAAGGCGGTGTCGGCGTAGCGGACACGGTCCGCGCCATCGCTGCGGTCGACATCCCCGTCATGGGTCACATCGGCCTCACTCCTCAGTCGGTGCACCGGATGGGCGGTCACAAGGTGCAAGGCAAACGTCGCGGCGAGCGTCCTGGACAGCGCGATCGCATTCTCGAAGATGCGCGAGCGCTCGAAGATGCCGGCGCGTTCGCCATCGTCCTCGAAGGCATGCCGCTCGATCTCGCTGCCGAGATCACGGAGTCCCTGTCGATTCCGACCATCGGTATCGGTGCCGGCCCGCATTGCGACGGTCAGATTCTCGTGCTGCACGATGTACTCGGCCTGTGCGATCGCTTCACGCCGAAGTTCGCGCGTCGCTACGCCGAGCTGTGGCAAGCCGCAGGCGACGCCGTGGCGCAGTACGTCAGCGAGGTGAAAGCTGCGGCGTTCCCGACCGACGCGCACTCGTTCCATACCCTCGCCACCGTGCCGCGCGAGGAAAAGGCGTTCGGGTAGGCGGTCGTTGCGGTGAACTGTCATCCTGAGCGAAGCGAAGGATCTCGCGCGTCGCGTCGCGAGCAACGCATGCGTAGAGATCCTTCGCTTCGCTCAGGATGACGAGCGCGTGTGACATGATGCAGACGATTACGAACATTGCTGAGATGCGCGGATGGTCGGCCGCCGCCCGTCGTCGCGGCGAACGCATCGGCTTCGTGCCGACCATGGGATACCTGCACGCGGGGCACCTCAGCTTGGTTCGTCTGGCGCGCCAACATGCCGACAAGATCGTCGCCTCCATCTTCGTCAATCCGCTGCAGTTCGGCGCCAACGAAGACCTCAGCAAGTATCCGCGCGACTTCGAGCGCGATTCGCGGTTGCTGGCTGGCGAAGGTGTCGATGCTCTGTTCTTCCCGAACGGTGACGAGATGTATCCGCGCGGGTTTCAGACTGCGGTGACGGTCGAGAGTGTCACGCGCGGCCTGTGCGGTGCGTCGCGACCGGTGCACTTTCGCGGCGTCGCGACGGTCGTCACCAAGCTCTTCAACATCGTGGCGCCGCACGTCGCCGTGTTCGGCAAGAAAGATTACCAGCAGCTCGTCACCATCCGCCGCATGGTCGCCGACCTCGCCATGAACATCGAGATCATCGGCGGCGACATCGTGCGCGAAGCCGACGGATTGGCGATGAGCTCGCGCAATGCCTACCTGTCGGCGGCGGAACGCTCGGCGGCGATCTGCTTGTCGCGCGGGCTCGCGGCAGCGGAAGAAACGGCGCGCGCCGGCGGTGAGGTCGCGGCAATTCGCGCTGCGGCGATCGGCCCCATCGAACGCGAGCCGTTGGCGCGCATCGACTACGTCGAGGTCGTTGATCCGGAAACCATGGAAGTGGCGGCGGATGGTGGCGAGACGGTTCTGCTCGCGCTGGCCGTATTCATTGGCAAGACGCGACTGATCGACAATCGTGTCATCGAAACGACTCAACGAGATTCACCATCCGTTACTTCGCGTCTGCGCGACTCTGCGTCAGTTTCATAGGAGGTACACCCAAATGCGCACCATGCTACGAGGCAAGATCCATCGAGCCACCGTTACCGGCGCGGAATTGCACTATGAGGGCAGCGTCACGGTCGATCCGATGCTGTTGCAGGGCGCCGACATTCTTCCCTACGAGCAGGTCCACATCTGGAATGTCACCAACGGCGAGCGCTTCACCACCTACGCCATCGAGGGGCAGCCCGGATCCGGCGTCATCTGCGTCAACGGCGCTGCGGCGCACAAGGTCACCAAAGGTGATCTGATCATCATTGCGGCGTTCACGCAGGTGAACGACATCGAAGCGCGCTACTGGGAGCCGAGCTGCGTGTTCGTCGACGAGCAGAACCGCACCGTCGAGATCCGCCGCGAGTGCGGCGGGCAAACCGAGCTGCGGACAGCTTGGAATTGAACAACGGATTGAACGGATTAAGCGGATTTTTGAGGATTGAACGGATTAAGCGGATTTTTGATCCGCACGTGCCGCTTCGCTAACTGGCGAGCAATCCACTACCGCACCGGTCACCCATGCTCGTGTTCGCATACTGCCTCCCTGCACATCGCGCCCGGTGATATGTCGACTCGACCGATTCCAAAACTACGCGCGTCACGCTAGCGTGACCGCGTCGCCCGGCGCAACCTTGCGGATGGTTCATGCAGGCAAGTCGGGCGGGATGCGATGGATGACGACACATTTCTCGACCGACTATGCGAACGCGCGACGCGCCTTCCTGGCGGCCGCGGAAGCGCGGCGCTTCGCAGTCGAGTCGTTTCCCATCCGCGAACGCGGCCCCGCCGGCGAAGAGCTCGCCATCGACGCGGCCTACCGCGGTCCGCAAAGCATCCAGCGATTGCTACTGGTCAGCAGCGGCGTGCACGGCGTCGAAGGCTACGCCGGCTCGGCGATTCAACATCAGCTGCTCACCGAGCAGCTCGACGGTTTGCGCCTGCCGGATGATTGCGGCGTGTTGCTCATCCACGCCGTCAACCCGTACGGCTTCGCCCACACGCGTCGAGTCAATGAGAGCAACGTCGATCTCAATCGCAACTTTCTCCGTCATCCCGAAGAACACGCCCACAATCCGGGGTACGACGCGCTGCATGATGTCATCAACCATTTGCACTACGACGAAGAGGTCGAGATGCAGACGCGCCAGCGGTTGTTTGCCGTGGCGCAGGAGCGGGGCATCCCCTACGTGCAGTTCGTCCTCAGCTCAGGCCAGTACAAGCATCCGTGCGGCGTCCAGTTCGGTGGCACGCGTGAGGAAGAATCGAATCAGCACGTACGCACGATTCTGCGTCGACATCACCGCGGCGCGCGTTCCGTCGCCTGGCTCGACCTGCACACCGGATTGGGAATCTACGGCGACTACGAGCTCGTGGCGCAACTGCACACCGACGATCCCGCCTATCATCTCGGGCGGCAGTGGTTCGGCGACAAGGTGCGCAGCACGCTCGAGGGCGAGTCGGCGTCGCCGCGGTTATTCGGCGACATGCTCGACGGCGCGGCGACAGAATTCGAGTCGGACGCGACGGTCGTCGGCATGGCGCCGGAGTTCGGTACCTATGACATCATGCGCGTCTTCCAGGCGATGCGCGCCGACAACTGGCTGCACCATCACGGCGATCTCGATTCAGAGAAGGGCCAGGGCATCAAGGCCGACCTCCTCGAGGTCTTCCGTCCTGCAGATGCAACTTGGCAAGCGGCAGTCTTGGCTGGCGGTGCACGCGTGATCGAGCAAGCTGCACGTGGCTTGCAGCACCAGAAAGTGTCGGCGACAGATGAACATGGATGAAGACGGATCACGTCGTTTGCGTAAATCCCTATTGGATCCCGGGACTCGTCATCCTGAGCGCAGCGAAGGATCTCGCGCGTCGCAGTGGAAATGGCGGAAGCGTAGAGATCCTTCGCTGCGCTCAGGATGACAGAGATTTGCGTCCATGAAGATAGGATTCATCGGTCTGGGAGTGATGGGCTACCCGATGGCAGGTCACCTGGCGCGTGCCGGCCATGAGGTCGCCGTCTTCAATCGCACCGCTGACAAGGCGGAGCGTTGGCGCGAAGAGTACGGCGGGGAAGTCGCTCGCACGCCAGAAGCGGTAGCAGCCGATGCGAAGATGGTCTTCGCTTGTGTTGGTAAGGACGACGACGTTCGAGCCATTACGACGCAACCCGACGGCGCCTTCGCGGCGCTCGCGCGCGACGCGGTGTTCGTCGATCACACGACGACATCGGCCCAGTTGGCGCGCGAGCTCGCCGCCGAGGCGGCGCAGCGCGGCTTCGCCTACCTCGACGCGCCGGTTTCAGGCGGGCAGGTCGGCGCCGTCAATGGTACTCTCACGGTGATGGTCGGCGGCGACCTCAAGGCGTTCACGCGCGCGGAGGTGGTGATTCGCAACTACGCCCGCACCGTGAAGCACCTCGGCCCGAGCGGCAGCGGTCAGCTCGCCAAGATGGTCAATCAGATCTGCATCGCCGGTCTGGTGCAGAGCCTGGCGGAGGCGATTCACTTCGGCAAAGCCGCCGGGCTCGACGTCAAAGCCGTCATCGAAGTGATCTCCAAAGGCGCGGCGCAGTCGTGGCAGATGGAAAATCGCCACCAGGCGATGATCGATGGCAAATTCGATTTCGGTTTCGCCGTCGACTGGATGCGCAAGGACCTGGCGATCGTCCTCGACGAAGCTCGACGCAACGGCGCGCACCTTCCGATCGCCGCGCTGGTCGACCAGTTCTACGCTCAAGTCCAATCGCTCGGCGGCGGCCGCTGGGACACGTCGAGTCTCATCGCTCTTCTCGAATCCAGGTGATCGCAGATCGCGGCAGGACGTACATCGTTAGCTTCGGCAAGCGTCGAATAATGTCTGCTACCTGCAACCTGAGAGAGCGCTTCGGACGGTAGTGACGATCTCGTCGACCGTGACTGTACCATTCTGGTCTGAATCTGCGGCTCGGCAACTTTCGAGATCCCCCTGACCGAGCGCGATATTGATCAATCGTACGAGATCGGTGACCGTGACGGAGCCATCACCGTCGCAATCGCCGGAACATGTCGTAGTAGCGGAGATGTTGATCGCCCAGAGCTCATCGCCGGAATAGTAGTCTTCCCCCAAGAAGAAAAGATGATCACCAGCGCCCAAGAGCGGACGCGTCAGGCGGTACTGAAGACCGCTCCCATACGGAAGATGCACGTCGGGGAAGCTTGCGATCGGTGACGTTCCCGCCGCCGTAGCGTCCGTCTTCCAGATCTCGAAGGATAAATTTGGGTCCGTAGTGATGAGGTACAGCTTATCTTGAAATGGGCTAGCCTGAATAATCGACCGTACTTGCGTGCCAACGAATTCATGAATCAACAGGGTCCCTTGCGCGGTGCCATCCGTTTCCCAAAGCTCATGTCGTGGCGGAGTCTTGCTCGCGATATAGAAGAGGAATTTGTCGTGAAGAGATGCCAACGCAGTAACCAGCGGAAATGTTCCCAAAACCTCAGTACCCTCCGCTGTACCGTCGCTGCTCCGCATCGTGAACGTATATCCAATTTCCTGCGACTCATCGTTTCTCGAGAGAAATATGAGATGATCGCCGGCTGACCCTAAGATGGATGCAGAATCATACGAGCCGATGCGTGACACAGTGCGGTCGCTTGCTACTCTCCAAAGCGAGCCGTACGCAGGTTGATCTGACGTGAAGAAGATATCGCCTTCGATCGCCGTGGGATTGGAAGCAGGGAATGCCAACCTAGTAGTGCCTTCGGCACTGCCGTCCGTCACCCACAGTTCAGGCGTGTTGAGAACGGAAGAAGCGGTGAAGAATATCTGATTGCCGACAATTCCTAGGTTGCTGACTCCGGATCCATCCGGACCTGGGCGCAGGTCCTTGATGAGGGTCGTTCCGCTGGCTGTGCCATCGCTGCGCCAAAGCTCGAATCCATGGATTCCATCATCTGCGCCAAAGAGCACACTGCTCGTTCCCGGTAATGCGCGCGCAGCGGCAAAAGACTGCGCCGAGCCTTCGGAGCCGACGCGAATGTCAGTAATCAAATGTGTGCCCTCGGGAGTCGCGTCTGTAATCCAGGGCTCGCGCCCGTGCACGGCGTCATCGGCAAAGAAGAATAGCCTTTTACCAATCGCTTCGAGACCGGACGGCGCATCGAATATCGGATTGTTGTCATTGCCCGGATAAATATCTTTGACGATCTGCGTACCTTCCGAAGTGCCATCGCTTTTCCAAAGCTCCTTGCCGTGTTCGCCATCGTCTGCGTTGAACATGAGTGTACCGTCCAGATCGTAGAAATCTGACGGGTCCGAGAAATCCGTTCCAAGTCTGATGTTGCCGAGCGACAAGGTGCCGCGCGACGTACCGTCGCTTACCCACGGTTGACAGGATTCGCCGTTCAATCCCACGCCGAGGTAGAGTTCTCCTGCGACGGCAGTCATTCCGCAAACCGACGTATCGACGGTGGTTGGCGCAAAACGGGTCACTAACCTGGTACCCGACGGTGTACCGTCGCTTCGCCAGAGTCCGTTATGGTAATTGTTCCACGCATCGTCAGCGCCGGCGAAAAAGATATGATCGCCCGTGACGGTAAGCCAATAGGGGTCGGTACCGAAGGGCAGATCAGAGTGGGAAATTCGCGCCTTATCGCCGTCGATTCCCTTTGTGGAATACAGCTCTCCCGAGCCAGGATCGTCATAGTAGCCATGGAACAGCATGCGGTTCCCAAGACGCACAACGTCATCAACGCCGATCCCCTGTCGCACGGGATGCGTGCCTTCGACCGTCCCGTCGGTAGCCCACAGCACTTCACCGGAGATCACGAAGAGAGTGTCGTTCAGCTCAGTCCATGAAGTTGGCAGCGGGTCACCTGATGTGTGCACAAGCAGCGCACTTTCGTTCGTGATCAGATCATAGCGCCACATGTCCCCACTGACGAAATAAACTTTCCAGCACATTGGGATCCTAAGCTTAGAATTCCACGTGGACAAGTTGTCGCG
>JADMIO011406762.1_pt1 | contig 57575 bp, 58 predicted proteins | sample 8958161 | NCBI WGS metagenome assembly JADMIO01 (sample SAMN16585339, study PRJNA669376) | soil metagenome | isolation source: Crop rotation soil | place: USA: Cullars Rotation, Alabama | collected 2011 | reverse complement strand
GCCGCGACTTCAAGTCACGTGAATTCCAAGCTTCGGATCCCACTGTGCTGGAAAGATCAGGGCAAGGTCTACAACCAGGGACGCGACTTGAACGACAAGTCGATCTTCCCCACGACCGGAACGGCGACCAGTCTTGCGCCGCTCGTCGACTTCTCGAATCGAGGCGACAAGAACAACTTCGGGCCGCGCGCCGGCCTGGCGTGGGATCTGAACAATGACGGCAGGACGGTCGTTCGTGCCGGCTACGGGCTGTACTACAACCCGATGAACACGCAGTCGGAGCTGTCGGAAATCCAGAACTACCGTCAGCTCAATGCGGTCATCGCGAACCCGACCTACCCGGATCCGTACGGCGGCCGCGATCCCATCTCGTTCGTGTCCACCGGCGTGCAGAACATCGCCGTCGAGGCCAACGATCTCGAGAACCTGCAGTCGGCTGCGTACACGGGCGGCGTTTCGCGTCAGCTCGGCGCCGCGCTCGCGATCCACATCGACGGCGTCTACAACAAGATGACCAAGGTGCCGATGGCCATCGACATCAATCCGCGCAGCGGTGGGACCACGGGCGTGCGACCGATGGCGCAGTTCGGACGTGTTCTGCAGACCCAGTCGATCGGCGTTGCCGACTACAAGGCGCTGCTGCTGCGCTTCGAGAAGCGCCTCGAGCACAATTACATGTACACGGTCTCGTACACGCTGGCCAGCACCAACGGCAACGTCAGCAGCTCGAGCTTCCTCTCGACGGTCACTGACGCCGCGCACATCGACTACGACAGTGGGCCGAACAACAGCGATCGACGAAATGCGCTGGTGGCGAGTGGATCGTTCATGCTGCCGTTCGAGATCAGCCTCGGCGCAGTCTTCACCGCGCGCTCCACGATGCCATTCAGCGCACTGGCGGGCCAGGACCTGAATGGCGACGCCAATGTCACGGACTACGTGCCGGGCACGACGCGCAACGTGTTCAACCGCAGCGATCAGGCCGCGGCGCTTGCAGCCGTGAACGCGTACCGCGCGAACCGCACTCCGAGTCTCGCGGCGATTCCGGAATCGCAGATCGACACCAACGAGTTCTACGGCGTCGATCTGCGCGCGAGCAAGTCGGTTCGCATCAGCGCGACGCAGCGGCTCGAACTCGTGGCGCAGGTGTTCAATCTGTTGAACCGCACAAACCTGCTCGCCGCGTGGCAGACCAACGCGTTGTCGCCGGCGTTCGGGACAATCACGTCTGCTGCGAACAAGCGGCAGGCGGAGGTGGCCGTTCGCTTCAGCTTTTAAGACGGGCTGGATGCAGACGGACCGCCGACATTTCGTGAAACTCGGAGTCGGGGCCGCGGTCACAGCCGCGGCCGCCGGCCTCTCTCCCGTGGCGTGGGCGCAGAACCGCGGCACGCTGCTGGCTCCGACCGGGACGCTCCGCGCGTCCTTCATCGCGACCAATCCGGTGCAGGGACGCGTGGACGCAAGAACCGGTGCCGTGTCAGGTCCCGCCGCCGACCTCGTGCAGGAACTCGCCCGCAGGCTTTCGGTGAAGCACGACGTCATCCCGCTGCCCGATGCCGGTGCCGTGCTCGACAGCGTCAAGAGGGGAATGGTCGACATGGCGTTCCTCGCCGTCGAGGCGGAACGGGCGACACAAGTCGATTTCTCCGATGCGTACTCCAGCTCGGGTGCCGCGTATGCGGTGCGAGCCAACTCGAATTTTCAGACGTCGAGAGACGTCGATCGCGCAGGCGTGAGAATTGGCGCCATCACGGGACAGGCGCCGGAAGTCTACGTCCGCGAACACACGAGAAACGCGCGCGTGCAGTCGCTGCCCGCCGTGCCGCCCAATGCCGAGATGGGGAAGATGCTCCTCGACGGCACGGTGGACGCCTTCGCTGCCAATCGGACCCGCATGGAGGAACTGGTGCGCGATGTCGCTGGCCTGCGCGTGCTGCCGGACGATTACATGGTGACGCTTCAGGCGATCGTGGTCCGCAAGGGGGAACGCGCGCAGCTTGCCGAGATCAACCGTTTCCTCGCTGACGTCCGAAAGTCCGGCTTCATGCAGGCGTCGCTCGACAAGGCCCATGTCGCGGGCGTCACGGTGGCGCCGGAGCCTCGTTAGTCCGGTCCCGTCACGTCAGCCCTTCACGTACGCCAGCTTGGCGGAGACCTTGCCATCGCGAACGGTGAAGACGTCCACGCCGCGAAGATGCCACGGCTTCCCCTCACGCGTCTTGCGGTAGACCCAGCACACGACCGCCCGATCGCCCGCGACGATGACATCCTCGCCCTCGAACCGCGAATCCGCGTTGCGGGCAAACCAGGCTCGCCAGTAGTCGACGACGGCCTGACGTCCGACGACGCGGCGGCCATCGGGCGCGGGAGAGGTGTCTTCGAAGACGGTGTCGTCGGTCAGCACCTCCGCCAGCGCGTCGGCATCGTGGCGATTGAATGCGTCGTTGAATCGATCGATGACGGCGCGCGTGGCCTCAGTGTCGTGCGCAAGAGCGTGTCCCATCGCCTGCCTCCTGTCGTCGCGCGCGCGAGGGGCCGGCGCGCAGCGCGGGAGCTTAGCACGCAGGCTAACGCGACATGTCCATGCGCACTTCGAGCGCTTCCCTGTAAAGAAGTCTGCCCCGGCGGCGACTTCCTGAAAACTGCACAAGAAATTGAACGGTTTTCACAGCGTTTGATGCGGATCGAATCTTGACCTCAGCAGTCGGCATGACCGTATCGCCGCGAACTGCCAACAGGATCAAGCTCAAGCCGGCTGTGCTCTGGAACCTGCAACGGGACCAGAACGAGACCGCCTCCGCGGTCGTGTTCCCGCTCCGTCGGGACGCCACTCTGTATTGGTGGGTCAACTCGGAGCTTCAGGGTGCGCGCTATTTCCCGACCATCGCAGAGGCGATCGAAGCTGCGGAACTGGTTCGGATAGCGCTGGGCACCAAGGGCTGGGCGCGCCGTGGCTCGCAGGCGCAGTCGCTGGTCACCGCTTAGCTCCGCCTCGCGTCCTCCGAATCTGCGACTGACTGCCAGATCGCTTCCGGGCAGCTCGATGCCGACGCCACCCCCCGCGTCAGCTCGATTCCGGACATGCCGACCGCCGTCTCGACGCATGCGGCCGACGGAACACCATACCTGAATCAAGCGGGTAGGCCGCCGAGCCGACGCCCCACACGAATCCCAGCCACCCGTGCAGCTACACGGGAAAGACAGATGGGGAACGATGTAGGAGAATACGTTCGCGTCAGCACGGCGCATCCAATTCAAGCAGAGGAAACGCTCCATGAGTAAACGGCTGATCTTCGCAGTGCTCGCGGTTGTGTGCCCCATGGCGGCCGTCGTCTCCCTCGTTGCGCAGTCGCCCGCCGCCCCGCGATACAAGTTCGATCCCGACTGGCCCAAGACGATGCCGAACAAATGGAAGATCGGTGGCGTGACGGGACTGGCCGTGGACAAGGACGATAACGTCTGGGTCCATGATCGGCCGAACGACCTCCGAGACATGGAGCTGAAGGCGGAGCTGGTTCCGGCGATCGCCGATTGCTGCACCCGGCCGCCGTCGATGATCCACATCGACAAGAACGGCAACGTGATCGGATCGTTCAATCCGCCGCAGGGTCACGGCATGGCGGTCGACACCAACGGGTTCATCTACCTCGGGAACAGCGTGAAAGGTATGAACACCGTCCGCAAGTACGATCCCAAGACGGGCCAGCTGCTGAAAGAGGTTCCCCGCATTCCCGAGACGCAGGGTGGCGGCGGAGAAGACGACGACGCGCCGGCGGCGCGGCAGCCGGGTCGTGGCGGTCCTGGTCCGACGGGAACTTTTCCGGCTCAGCGCGGTGGCGGTGCCGGTCGCGGGAATGCCAATGCGGCCGCGCAGCAGGCCGCAGCCGCAGCGTTCCTTGCGAAGTACCCACCCAGCACCCCGATGATCGTCGGGCAGATCGAAGAGGTCCGGCTCGACGAAGCGGCGCGTGAACTCTACGCAGCCGACAGCGCGTTCGGCGGACGAGTGATGGTCTTCGATCTGGACACCTTTGCCTTCAAGCGCGGATGGGGAGCATACGGGCACAAACTGTCGGAAATCGATCCCGGCAACGCGGCGCGCGTCTATACGCCTGGCGGTCCGTTCGCAAAGGAGTTCCGCGGTCACCTCACGTTGAACATCTCCAACGACGGCCTGGTCTACGCGGCAGATCGCGCGGGCAATCGCATCCACGTGACCGACAAGCAGGGGAAGTTCGTGAAGGAAATTCCGGTCGCGACGTACACCGCTGGTGGTTCCGCCGGTGGCGTGATGTTCTCACCGGACAAGGCGCAGCAGTTCGTCTACGTCAGCGACATCAACAACAACCACGTCTGGTTCATCAACCGCCAGGATGGGAAGACGGTCGGGCAGCTGGGGAGCATGGGTGAGAACGGCGGGCAGTTCTTCGGCCTCCACATGATCGCGACCGACTCGAAAGGAAACCTCTACACGGGCGAAGTCTTCAACGGCGAACGCGTGCAGAGGTTCCTGCTGATGCGCTAGGCGTTTACGCGCGTGCCTCGGTGATGCGGTTGGTGAAGCGGCGCGCCCGGACGGCGAAGATCATGAGGATCAAGCCGAAAAGGAACGCGTAACCCGCAATCAGCCACATCACCGAGAGCAGTCCCGCAGCCGGACGCGCGAAGAGGAACACTCCAAAAGCCACCGACGCAAACCCGGCGAGGATCAGCCAGACTTCGCCCTCGATCTCCTTGCGCAGCCAGATCGCCGCCAGGATCTCGAGCACGCCCGTCGTGATGGCCCACGCCGCAATCCAGAACAGCACCGCAAGGGCCGTGACGCCTGGATTGGTGAACGTGAGCGCGGCCACGCCGATGCCGGTCAGGCCGACCAGCAGCAGAATCCACCAATGGTCGTTCTCCTCGCGCCCGCCGAACGCCATCACGAGGCTTGCCACGCCGTCGATCAGTGCGAAGGTGCCGAACAGAAACGTGAAGGTCAGCAGCGAAATGCCGGGCTGCATGAAGGTCAGGATGCCGAAGAGCATCCAGATTGCGCCGCGTAGAAATGTCATCCCCCAGTACCGCGACAAGATGTTTGCGAACATGGCGTGCCTCCTGTGTCGTCCGCTGATATGCATGCAGCAACCGACGCACCACGGATCGAGCGGCCGTTCACACGCGCGATCCTGTGGAAGTCACGACATGCCGTGGTCCCCGTGAGACCGGCGGCCGCCGATGCAGATCCCATGCGATGCACGTCGATATGGCTGATCCGGAGCCAGACTTGCACCTCATGGGGCGGTGACTCCTGTCCTGCTCGCCGCGCTGTTCGCTGCAACGTTCGTCTTCGAGTTGCTTGCATTCCAGGCGGGACTTCGCCTTGGCCGCTGGCGGAGCCAGCGGTCCGACCCGGAGCCACAGCTTCCGGCGCGCGTGCTGGTCACCGGGACATTGAACATGCTGTCGTTCATCCTGGCGTTCGTCTTCGGACTGGCATCGAGCCACTACGACTCGCGCAGTCAGTCGGTATTCGATGAGTCCGTGGCGATCGAGGCGACCTACCAGCGCGCCGATCTTCTCCCTGACGAGGATCGAAACTCTTTGCGCCAGTTGCTTCGTCAGTACGTCGATCTCCGGCTGAGGGTTCGCCAGCCGAACGCGGACGACGTCCGGCAACTGCGATCCCTGCAGGCGGAAATGTGGTCTCGCACCATCCATTCCGGAAAGAGGGAAGGCGGCTCGCCGACGCCGGTGCCCCTGCTGCAGTCGCTGACCGACGCGATCGACGTGCATGGCGAGCGCGCGCTGGTCGGGGTTCGGACGCGAATACCGACCGTCGCCTGGGTTGTGCTCGTCGCGATCATGATCATGGCCATCGCGTCGGCGGGGTACCTCGCCGGCCTGGCCGGCGCCCGCCGATCAATCGCGGCGGGTGGCTATGCACTCGTCTTTGCTGCCGTGATCGTCCTGATCGTGGCAGCAGACGTTCCTGGAACCGAGCAACTGCGCTCGAGTCACCAGGCGTTGGTCGACCTGCGATCCCGGTTGACCGTACCCTGAAAGCGGAGGGCATCATGCATCTCAAGGAGAGACAGGACCCGCAGATTGTCGAGGCAGAGCGTCTCCTGAAGGGCGCCGAGCGGGTGGAGTTCAAGCTGACCGTACGTGACAGCGATCGCGCGTCGGCGATCGACGCACTCGATCTCGATGTCCTCGATGCCGAATTACGCCAGGTCGCGTTCTTCGACACTCCAGACCTGAAATTGAACAAGGCAGGTATCGTCGTCAGAGCACGTCGAATCCGAAAGGGTGGAGACACGACGCTCAAACTGCGGCCTGTCGCCGTCGACGCACTCCCCAGGAAGCTTCGACGCTCGGATCACTTTTCGATCGAGCTCGATGCGCTGCCCGGCGCGATGGTCTGCTCGGGATCGCTGAGCGATGAGGTGGACAACGACGATGTAAAAGCCGTGCTTGAAGGGAGACGGCCGATTCGCAAGTTGTTTGGATCCAAACAGCGCACGTTCTACAAGGACCATGCGCCCCTTGGCCTTGAACTCGACGCCCTCATGCCGTTCGGCCCAATCAACATTGCCCGGATGAAGTTCGTCCCGCGGAAGTTCAAAGGACGCGCGGCGGCGGCCGAGCTGTGGTTTTACCCTGATGGTTCACGCCTGCTCGAGATTTCGACCAAGTGCGAGCCGCACGAGGCGTTTGAAGTGCTGGCGGCGGCCCGCGCAATGCTGGAGCATCACGGCATCAGCCGCCAGGGCGCGCACGAAACGAAGACGCGCAAGACGCTCGACTACTTCTCCAGGCTCTACGCGCGCGCGAGTTGACCCTATGCGGCTGGGTGTCGCGTGTCTGCTCTTGACGACGTTCGCGGTCTCCTCCGGACCGCCGGCACGCGCCACGCTCGACATTTATGTGATTGACGTCGAAGGCGGCAAGTCCACGCTCGTGGTGGCGCCATCCGGCGAATCGATGTTGATCGACACAGGCAACATCGGCGAGGCCGCCCCGCGCGATGCCGCGCGTATCGTCGATGCGATTGCTGATGCCGGGCTGTCGCACCTCGATCACCTCGTCACGACTCACTGGCATCGCGATCACATGGGCGCGATGGCGCTGGTCGCCGCTCGCGTTCGGATTCGAGAGTTCATCGATCACGGGCCGAGCGTGCAGCCGGATCCGCCGATCGATGCCTTTCTGCAGACGACATATCCGGGTCTCTACAACAAGGCAACGCACACGATTGTGCGCGCAGGTGACGCCATTCCGGATGCGGGGCTCGACGTGCAGGTTGTCGCGTCGGCGGGCGCAACCATTCACGAGCCGTTACCCGGTGGTGGAGAGCCGAATCCCCTGTGTGCGCTGTCTCCACAGCCGGTCGTCGATACGACCGAGAACGGCCAGTCGATCGGTCTGTTCATCACATTCGGCAGGTTTCGCATGCTGGACCTGGGCGACCTGACGGCCAACAAGGAATTCGAATTGATGTGCCCTGACAACCCTGTTGGCAGCGTGGACCTGTTCATGGTGTCCAGGCACGGGCAACCCGGTTCGGATTCGCGCGTGCTGGTCCACGCGCTCGACGCGCGCGTCGCCATCCTGAACGACGGTCCTCGAAAGGGCGGACAACCGGAAGTGATGAAGACGCTCTATTCAGCGCCGGGACTCGAAGACCTGTGGCAGCTGCACGCGTCGCAGCTCACCACTCACGAGTACAGCGGCCCCGGACTCTTCATCGCAAACCTCACGGCGCCGACACACAACGGGCCGGCACACTGGCTCAGGATTTCGGCCCTGCGCGACGGTACATTTGTCGTGACCAATACTCGTAATCGATTCACGAAGTTGTATATCCCGAAAGACGATCGCATCCTGCCGACTTTCGTGCGATCGCTGACAGATCCGCCACTCTAGCGATCCCACCAGCGGTCCACGCGTCAGCCGAAACGCGGAGATCCCTCCGCGAAATCAGACGAAATACATCGTGGCACCTGCTCTGCAGTTGACGGTGATCAACCTGCGATGGGACGAGCGCCGGGTGTCAGCGAGGTGAAGTAATCGACGTGCCGCTTTCGAGACACGTCCTCGCTGTAACGCTCTTCGGCGATCTCGCGCGCGCGTGCCGACATCGCCTCGTAGAGCGCGCCATCGTCCCAGAGCGAGCAGACGGCGTCGAACCACGGCTCGATTTCATCGGACGTCGGAAGGCGCGTCGGATTGGCCGTCAGCCATTCGGGTACCGGGAGCACCCGGCCGCCACCGCCAGAGGAAAAGTCGCCCTGGAGGACGTGCGGCAGCGACCCGCGATTGCTGACGAGCGGTGGGATGGCGTTGATCATCGCTTCCGCCGCGACTCGACCGAACGGCTCTTCCCACACTGACGGCGCGACGAGCAGTTTCGTCAACGCAAAGTAGTCGGCGGGTGTCGGCACAGGCGGCGCGGCCATGATTTGCGGGTACTTGCTGAAGTCCACGCCGGGGATTGCGGTCAGTGAGCCGCCGCTGTGGCCGGACTGGACGACGAGAACGGGAATGTCCGGGCGGCGCGAACCGAGCATGTCGGCGAGGCGCGCAAAGAGAAACAGGCCCTTGTGGGGAGACGGATTGACGAACGTGACGAACGCGCGCGACTCGGTGGGAGCGACGACTGTGGACCAGTCGATCGGGGGCTCGAGCGGAGTGCTCGTCAGCCCGACCTTGTCGCGGTACACGTCCGTCAGGAACTGGCTGCAGGTGAACGCGTGATCGACGTGCTCGAAGTGGCGGGGATCGTAGTAGCCGAATCCTCGAACGGCGAACGCGGTCGTGATGCCGCGCCGGCGTGCTTCCGCCATCGCCGTGAAGATCATCGGATGCCCGTTGCAGGCGATCAGCTGATCGGGCGCGAAGTCATCGAGCATCGCTTCGAGCAACGCGAGGTACTGCGCGGCTTCCGCGCGATCGGGTCGGGACTCGTCGTTGTGCGTCGTGAGCAGCAGCGTGACGGGCACGTCTTTCACCGAGTAGTGCACGACCGTCCGATCGACGCCGCCCAGCTTCTTCCATTGCCCCTTCGCGCGGCGGTGGTTCACGACGAGCAACGCCGGATCGACGCCCTGCTGCGTGAGATGGTCCGCGATCGTGAAGATCACCGGCGCTTCGAACCGCGCCGTCGTCAGAATGCGGCACTCGTGACCTGCGTCGTGAAGCCACTCGACGATCGTCCGCAGGCTCTGCGTCACACCCGCCGTCGGATCGCTGATGCAGTGGTTGTTGATCAGGAGAAATCGCACGACCCGTTTATCGACCGAGTATCCGCCCGGCATCACACGAACGTGTCACACCCCCCGGAGGAGTAGGAGTCATGTCAGAAGCACGTCAGCACGAATTGCAGGAGAAGACGCAGCAGCTGCTGCAGGGTCCGTTGAAGCACATCAGAGCTGCCGCGCTTGCTGCAGCGCTGCTGCCGCTGGCATCGGTCGCCGCAACGCCGGCCGCCGCACAGGTGGGGTGCCCTCCGTCGTCAGGCGGATTCTGCGGTGTCGTGTTCAACGATGCCAACAACAACGGCATCCAGGACACGATCGAGACCGGCATTGAAGGGGTCAAGATCCAGGCCACGGATAGTTTTGGCAATGTCTTTGATACTGAAACCGGACCCGGGGGCAGCTACATCCTGCCAGTGGAGAGTGGGAGCTACACAATCGGCGCCTTGATACCGAGCAGCGCCCAGCCGTCACTGAGCAATCAGGGCAGCGACCTGTTCGACAGCGACGCCACCAAGATCGTCAGCGGATATAGCGCCCTCGACATCACGATCGATTTCTCAGGAGCTGATATCGATTTCGGGTTCTACACGCCGCCGGCGAATTCGAATGCACCAGGCACCGGAACACCCGGTTTCTGGAAAAACCATCCCGACGCGTGGCCGGTTTCGAGCATCACCATCGGCGGCATTTCCTATCCGAAGGCCACCGCAATCATGTGGCTTGGAAAAGTCGGCAAGGACAAGACGACGACCATCTTCGCCTCGCTCGTCTCGGCGAAGCTGAACCAGTTGATGGGCAACGAAGACAGTTGCATCGCCGGGTCGATGGGAGCCGTCGTTACGGCCGATGCATGGCTGGCCGCCCATCCGGTCGGCAGCAACGTCCTCGCATCGAGCGCGTATTGGCAGCAGATCGAGCCGACGCACCAGACGCTGGATGCGTACAACAACGGCCTCCTCTGCGCACCGCACCGCAACTAAGTTCCATCGATCGCCCGATGACTCCGCGTTGGAGTCATCGGGCGCATCTCAATATCGCAATTTCGCGTACCAGTCGCCGCGTCCCTGTGGTGTGAGGTCGAGAACGTTGTAGACAGGAGTCAGAAGATCGATTCCACGTTCCTTGACATCCTCGGCCATCCAGGGGTGCGCGGAGTAGGTGTGACGCAGCGTGCCGTCGCGGTCGCGCGAAAAGACCGAGATGGTCGAGTCCTGATCGCCTTCTGCATCCTCGCTGCGAAGGTCGTACTTGAACGTGCTGTTCCCGCAACTGAGCAGCCGGAGGTGACGCCATCCCCGATCGCGAGCGTGCTGGCGCAGCGCGGGCGGATCCGCGGCGGCAGCGATGGCGAAATCGACGTTCGGGGCGAGATGAGGCGCGACGCCGTTGTATCCGTCTATCCACATCGTGCACATGGGGCAGGGGCTCGTCTGCTGCTTCCCGTACATGAAGTGATAAATCACCAACGATCGGTCGGGTCCGCTGAACAGCTCGCTCAAACGAACCGTCCTGATGGGCGCATCGCCTGCATCGAGGTTCGATGGTCCCTCCTGGAAGACGTAGTCCTGGACGATTGCACCCGGAGGAAGGTGACGCCGCATCGCGGCGACCCGTTCGCGTTGCCGCATCAACTCGATCTCCGCGAGACGGAGTTCGTCGCGGCGTGCGACGTAATCGGGCGGCTCGCTCAGTCGGGTCAACTGCAGCACGCCGTTGCGGGTCTCAATGGCCATGCGCCACTATGCTCCGCGACGATGGAGTGGTGTCAAGCGGCCCGACTACACCCCTAGGGCTTCGGTATGCGCAGCGTGGCGCTGATCATTGCGCTGCCGCTGACGGCGTAGATGAGCGCGAGCGGGTGCAGCGTGGCGGCTCCGAGGCGCACGACGCCAAACCAGATGTCGTCGTCGACACGATCGAAGTAGAACGCCAGTCCGAGCACCGCTACGAGCACGATGCTCGTCGGAATAGGCGTGCCCTCGAAATATTTCACCTTGCCGGTGTTCGCGTCGGCGAGCGCTTCAGCGGTGACATTGAAGCGCGCGAGCCGGCTGACGCCGCAGACCACGAAATACGTGAGGAACAGCATGTCCCACCCACCCCGGAGTCCCAGCGTGAACCCTAATATCGCCGGCGCCACGCCGAATGAGATCACGTCCGCCAGCGAATCGAGGTCGGCGCCGAGCCGCGATTGGCGTCCGCGATTCAGGCGGGCGACATGCCCATCCAATACGTCGCAGATGAGAGCGGCCGGAAGGAGCACGAACGCGCTCCAGAGAAATCGCCGCTCGCCGGACGCGACGTAATCGAGGCACAGAAAGATCGCGATCGTCCCGCAGGCCGCGTTGCCGATCGTGAAGAGATCCGCAGCGGTGTACGAGCGCAGCATCGACAGATGGCGCCCGGACGAGACCATGTCAGCCCGCGACTCTTTTGTCCTTGATGAAGTCACGTCCGCGTATCGCCTCGAACGCGTTCTTCACGAAGCCCACCCCTGGCGTGGCATCGAGTGCGGTGTCGAGCGCGCCGCCGAAGAGTCCCTTGCGTTGAATCGCGCTGCCGACGGCCGCGATGGCGACCGCCGCACCGACCCAGGGCACAGCGCGTACGAGACGGCGCACCACGCGGCCTCGTGCGTATTGCGCGACCTGCCTGGTGATTGCCATGCAGAGTCAGGAGCAAACTGTATTCCGCAAGCCACGCCCGCTCGAGGCAGAGCTTCGCGGCGGCTTCTTCGCGTTAGCCTTGAAGAGTGCCGCTGCTGCTCGTGGTTATCCTGCTTCCTGTCGTGCTTCTGGCGCTGATGCCGCTGATCCTCATCCAGCGCTATCGCATGGGCGCCGCCCGACGGATGGCACGGCCGTGGGTGGCAAAGTTGAATCTCATGCTGATGGTGTTCTCGGCCATCTGCTTCCTCGCCAGCGCCGCCGTAACTGCCGTGTGGGTACCGAATGCCTTTACCGGTGCGGCGGCCGGGATCGCCGTGGGCGCGTGCCTCGGCATGGTCGGCCTGCTGCTCACGCGATGGGAGGCGACACCAGCGACACTGCACTACACGCCAAATCGCTGGCTGGTGCTGCTCGTCACGTTCGTGGTGTCCGCACGCGTGATGTACGGACTCTGGCGATCGTGGACGGTCGCCAGCGCCGGCGTGTACGGCACGCCGGTGATGACGGCGTTCGGCATTCCCGAATCGCTGGCCGCGGGCGGTACGGTGATCGGCTACTACATTGCGTACGGGTTGGGACTCAGGCGCCGCATCCTGAAGTGGCAGAGCCGCGCGTTGCGCGTCACGTGAGCTGCGAGGGCCGACCGCCACGCAGTCGGCCCTTTCCGTACGGACTCCGATTAGTTCGAGCGCGCGGTCTGTCGGACGTCGGTCGCGGCCGGGTTCTTCGACGCGATGTAGGCGGTGATGTTCACCAGGTCTTCAGCCGTCATCTTGGCGGCGATCGGCTTCATCAGCTCGGACCAGAGACCATGCCGCGTGCCGGTCTGGAAGTCGAACAGCTGACGCGCCATGTAGCTCGGCGAACGGCCTGCCAGCGTTGGGACTGGACCAATGCCTTCGAGGTTCGCGCCGTGGCAGAGCGAGCACTGCAACTTGTTGGCGAGCGCCTCACCCTTCTTGACGGCCCCGACCGGAACGTACGCGATGTAACCCGAGTGCGAATCGCGCAGTTCGAAACGCTCCTGACCGTGCTCCGGCACCTCGATGATGCGGTTGCCGATCGGCTCCTTCCCAGCCTGGGCTCCCTCGAGTTCGAAGTACACATTCCCCTGGATCTTGGTCTTCGGCACCATGCTGACTTCCTTGACCTTGACCCAGCCCTGCGGAATCGGCAACGCGGAGAAATAGTCGGCGGCAGCCTTGACCTCTTCGGGAGTCGCCTCTTTCGCGATGGCGGCCATCGTGTTGACATTGCCCTTCCGCGGATCCGAACTCTTTCGAAGGCCGTTCTTGAAATCGGCCATCTGCTGAGTGATGTAAGCGGTGGAGAGACCTGCAGGCGACGCGTTCTCCGGGCGGCCGCGACCATTCGCGAGGTGACAGAAGCCGCACGCGCGCACGCCCTGCCGACCCTTGTTGACGACGTCCGGTATCGGACCGTGATCTTCGGGGTGCCAATCAGGAATCGTCGGGATGCCGCGCACCTGCGCCCGCGTCAGGCCCACGCTGCTGCCTTCGATGTGCAGGACCGCACCATCGTCTGCAGGTGGCTGGGCCGCCGGAGCTGCGGCGGGCTGTGCAGGTGGGGCCGGGGGCATGACGCCCCACGCCCACTCCGGAAGATTCGGGGGCACGGGCCCTGCCGCCGGGGCCTGCTGGGCGAGCGCATACCCGCTGACCAGAATGAGTGCCGATGCAACCAGAGCCAGGTGGATGTTTCTCATACGTCCTCCAGCAACCGCATGCACGTGTTGAAACCGTCGTAGCCTAGCACGGCCCTTACTTTCCGCGGAGTCGTTGCGCGAAGAGAGGCGCTGCCACGGTTCGTGCTCACAGCGGTATTTTGAACCGCGTGGGCGCCATCGACGCGGCTATAATCGGCCACCCATCATTCGACGGAGAGCACGATGCGCCTACATAGATTCGTGATCGCGTTGGCCGTTCTGCTGGTTGCTACCACTGCCCTGGCGCAGGAATGGATCGAATTCACGAGCCGTGAGGACCGCTTCAGCGTCAACCTCCCCTCAGCTCCGATGGTCCGCGAGTTCATGTATACGTCATGGCGTTCGATAAAGCTGCCGGCACGGACGTACACCGTCGAGCGCGGCGCTGAAAAATATTCCGTCACCGTCGTCGATTACACGGGTGCCGAGGCTGCCCACGCCGAACGCTCCAAGAGCTGCGAAGTCGGGGCGCAGAATTTGTGCCTTGGCAACGGCACCGTGGCGCAGGGCGTCGGCGGTTGGAAGTACGACGTGCTCGGCGCGGCCGATCACGCCACGCAGGAGATTCTCCAGCGCGGCGCGAAAGTCACGTACTTCGCGTGGACGAACATCAATCGCATCAACGGCAGGGAAATCCACCTGACGAATGCGGACCAGTCGCGGACATACGTGGACATTCACATGCACGAGAACCGTTTGTACATTTTTGAAGCGACGGTTCCGGCGCGTGCGGCCGAACCGCTGCTCTTTGAGCAGTCGCCGGAATTTCTCGATGCGCAGGGGCGCTCGGTGCGATACAGCGACAACTACCTGAACTTGTTTCCGCCACCGCCGCGCGAGGGCCGGGGGGCCCAGGCGCCTTAGCAGCAAAAGCGAGACATGACGATGAGAATGCATCCCTTCAAGCCGACATTCATCTTCGTGTTTGTGTGCTTCGTCGCGCTCAGCCACTTGATTCACGGGCAGGGCCCGCCCCCGGCGAACGCGCAGGCGAGCGACTGGGTGGTTCGTACGTTCGAACCAACGGCGGCGCGCCTTATCTATACCTCCGCCCGGTCGATGGGGATGTTGCGCGGAGTGGGGGAATACGACGTCTGGTCCAGTCTGCGCTACGAAGGCTCCGGGTTCATGTACGACGTCACCAGCGCAAACCCATCGGAATGGCCGCGGGTTGACCTGACCCGGTACTACGTCGAGGTCGCCTACGAACCTGAAAAGGGACTCCGCACCGATCTCACCACGTCCAAAGGCGAGCGTACGGTCTGGGCCGTCGCCAACGATTCCTCCTGGAACGAGCAAGGCGTTGCACGGGAAGGAGCGCCCGTGGGGACGTCGCAGGTCCCGGCGCCGCAGCTGCGCGACTGGCGGCAGAAACTGCTGGCCCTCACGCCCGGCGGCGCCATCAAGCTGGCGCATCAGAACGTTCGGCAGGCGAAAGTGACCGACCTGGGAAACCGGACCTATGAGGTGAGTGTCCCCGCGAACAACATGAAGATCCGGCTGGATCGTGACCGTCATCCCGCGCTGGTGGAGATGACGGTGGATCATCCCGTTCTTCACCAGGCGACCCTGACGGCTGAATATTCCGGGTATCGGGATTACGAGCCGATTGATCCGCTGCAGAGCGATGAAGCGTTCAGCGGGTTCAACTTTCCCACCCACATCGTGCACAAGCTCAATGGTCGTACAATCCTCGATGTTCAAATCAAGACGTGCTGGTGCACCAACCCGTATGTGATTTTTCCGATCCCCGCGAACGTCAACTCGCGTTAGAGGAGACTGTTATGCAGCCAGTGACGAAAGCGACATGCGCCAGGTTGTGGATAGGCCTCTGCCTTGCTCTGACCCTCTCGGTCAGCGTTTCGCACCCCGCGTATGCGCACCATTCCCTGTCCGCCCAGTACGATTACGACTTTCCGTTCAAGTTCGAAAACGCCGTCCTGAGCCAGGCGCGCTTCGTGAACCCGCACGTGCATCTCACCTTCACAGTCAAGAACGAGAAAGGTGAAATCGAACACTGGGAAATCGAAACCGTCGGCATCCGTGGCCTCAACGACAAAGGACTCGGCAAAGATGTCTTGAAAGTGGGGGGCACGTACACGATTCGAGGCCTGCGAGCCCATAACGGCGCGACGAGCGGCTTCCTGGCTGAAATTGTCGTGGATGGAAAATCCCATATTGTCTGGTCGGGAGATCCGACCGCGTAGGAACGATCATGTCAGTGAGGGGATCGAAATCTGCGGCGGCGTTCGTGGCGACTCTCGCCGTGTTCGCCTGCGTCTCGGGGGTTGTCGTGTGCACGGCGCAGTCGCTGCCCGCCCGGGCGCAAGGCGCCCAGGCCCAAGGTGCTCCGGTTCAAGGCATAGTCGGGAAATGGGAAGTGACGGATTCCGTACGGACTTCGCTACCTCCTCAGCCGATGGTCGGAGCGACGCTGACCTTCAACGCCGACCAGACCTTCGCGATCGATCGGCCACAGCGACAGTCCTGGACCGGCACATACCGTGTGAACCCCCAGGCGCGGACCATTGACTTCACGTTCCACGGCAAGAACCTGACCCGTCCACATGAAGGTGACGTGTGGGAGGGCATCTATCGTGTGCAGCAGGACGGTCGCCTGGAGATCAATACGGCGCAGGGCCTTGATGCCCGGCCGGTGGACTTTGTCGCCGGGTACGATCTGACGCTGATGACGTTGAAGCGCAAGAACTAACGGGAGCATCCCCATGCGTATCTTGTCGAGAGTGCTTGTGACCGTTGGACTCATCGCCGGTGTAGCGCATCAGGGCTGGGCGCAGAATCCTCCTGCTGGCGCTGCCCGTACGCGCGAACAGGTGCTGAGTGCGCCTACACCGCGTACGGCAGAGGGCCATCCCGATCTCACCGGCGTCTGGAACCGCAATGTGCCGGTCCCCCGCACCGGTGCCGCAGGTCCGAGAGCGTTCTTTCTCTACGACGGTAACGCTCCAAACACCGCCAATCCCAATGAAAGCGCGTGGGCGGTGCGGGATGGCGATTTCTTCTGGCTCGAGATCGATCAGGAAATCATCATCAAGTCCGAGCGCGAGAACATGCCTCTCTACAAACCCGAATATTGGGAGCAGGTACATCAGAACGAGGAGTTCGGGTACGAGCGCCCCGCCGATCCCGGCTGGGGCTGTCAGGAAGTCGGCATCGTCAAGCGGGGTTTTCCAGCGGAGATCATCCAGATGCCGCACAAGATCCTGCTCAGATACGGTGGGGCACGCTCCGCGATCCGTGAAGTGGCCATGGACGGCAGAAAGTTGCGCTCGGAAGACGATTACGAGGGCGTGAATATCCTGGGTGGCAGCACGGTGGGCCGCTGGGAAGGCGATACGCTCGTCGTCGAGACCGTGGACTTTGCTCCAGACCTGGTCTGGTACGACGAGAGAGGGTGGCCGATGAGCGCGGGAGCAAAAGTCACCGAGCGCTTTACGAGGCAGGGTGACGTGCTCAGGAAAGAGACGACGGTCGACGATCCGGCGTTCATCCGGCCCTGGGTGCTTGCTCCGATGGAGCGTCAAGTCACCCCTGGCGCGCTGCTCCCCCCTGCTCCGACCTGCGTCGAGTTGGATAAGGATTTCCTGTCAGGGAAGCGCTTCAGAGACAAGTAACTTCGGTCGCCGCTATCAAGGTCAGGCCACTTTGAATAGCAACTTTTTGGCCTTGGCTTTGACCCGCAGAATTCTGGTCGACGAGGCGAGGTAAAGGTAACCGTCTGCGCCGATCTCGCAGTTGGATACGCCCTGGTCGGTACTGATAAAGCCGATCCGCTCGCCTGCCGGCGTGAACACAGTGACCCCTTCGCGAGTCGCCGCCCACATGTTGCCGGCTGCGTCGATCTTCAGGCTGTCGCCGCCCATCACGACATTGCGGGCCACGAACTGGCGGCGGTTTGAGGCGTTGCCCTGCTTATCGAGGTCCCACATCACCCAGCCCGTAGGGCCGTCGGAGTGATAGAGCTTTGTCCCGTCCGGAGAGACGCCGATCCCGTTTGGCGCAGACATGGTGTCGATCAGGTGCAGGCTGTTGTCGGGTGCAAGACGGAACACCCCCGCGTAGTCGAGCTCACGGTCGGGACCAGTGCGGTTGACCAGGGCAGCGGGAGGATCGCTGAAGTAGATGGAGCCGTCGGGGCCGAGCGCGACGTCGTTGGGCGAATTCAACCGCTTTCCCATGTATTTGTCGACCAGCACCGTCTTCTTCTTGGTGGCGAGGTCGATGCGGAGAATCGAGCGTGCGCCCGATCCGGCGGCGATGAGACCGCCGCGTCCCAGGATCAAGCCGTTCGTCCCAGGCTCGCGAAGGTTGGGGGCCCAGCCTACTCCGTTGGCGTCATAGCCCGAATTCTCCAGCCAGACCGACCGGCCCTCTGTCGGCGACCATTTGACGATGTGGTTGACCTGGGTGTCGGAGGTCAGCAGGTAGCCGTTAGCGCCACCAACCCAAACCGGCCCTTCTGCATGCAGGAAGCCGTCGCAGATCTTTTCCACCTTGGCGTCGGCGTCAATGAGGGCGTCGAGGCGGGGATCAAGCCGGTTAACCTTGCCAGCTTCCGGGTAGGGCGGCTTGAAGTCCGTGGGAGGCGCCCCGAACACTGGGCCGGTCATCGGCTGAGGCGGCGCAGGCGGTGCCGCGGGCGCGGCCGGAGCGCCGGCGACCTGGGCCAGGGCGGCGGAAGGGACGGCGGCCACGAGGGCTGCGAGCAGGCTGCGACGAGAAATCTGGTTCGGCATGGGTGTGTCCTCACGCGCGTGTTTGCGATCCGCGCCAACCCTAAGTGGAGATTGCGAAGGAGTCAATGCCATTCGTAGTTGAAATTCCGTGACGCTCTCGGAATGTCGCGCGGACCTCGACACCGCGCCCGCGTTGCCGGCAGCGTGCAGACGACGGACGGGCACAATCGCTGGATTCGTTTGGGGAAGGGTCGACGGTCATTGCAGGCCGATCCGGAGGTCAACGCGGACCGTCCGCGGCGCGCCGAAGTGCGTACCACTAAATGGATTTCCGAAGTTCAGCGCGTATGACTCGTTCGTCGCATTCAGAATGCCGACGCGAACGGATGTTTCAGTGTGTGTCGCGCGATGAACAGTTTTCGACACGGTGAAATCGAGGATCGTTCGCGCGGCCACGCGATCGGAGTCAAAATCGACCAGCGCCGCTCCGGGGCGTTGGTGTAATGCACTGACGTCCGTTTCGTCGACTTCTAGCGGAGTGCCACTCTCATAACGCGCAGCGATTGCCGCTGACAAACGCCTCGCAGCGTTCTGATATGTGAGACCGGCCGCAGCAACGTGGCGCTGGTCGTGATCCGGCGTGAAATGCGTACCGGGCCCAATCTCCAGCACATTGTCCTCGAGGAAGAGGCCGCCGTTGATCGGGCCAACCTGCTCGACCTTGGATAACGTATAGCTCACGTACGACGAAAAGCTACGGTAGCGTGGCACCTCGAACCTGAGATCCAACCCTCGGGCGGTTCCCCGCGCCACGCTGTTGGGGAAAATGATCGTCGTTCCGAAAAACACGTTGGGGTCGGCATAGTTTCGTACGTGACGGGACCAGTACGCTGCGTCGAGACGCGCGACACCGCGGAACCAATGATCCAGACCAAGTTCCCAGGCCGTTTGACGCTCCGGTTCGAGTGCCGCACCGCCACTGTTGGCGTCGCCATCGCCACTCTCAAACGGGGAGAGCGCGCGAGCAGCGGGCGAAGAGGCCAGGAGCAGATGTTCAGGCTGTGGCGGCTGGAAGAGACGATTCACTGAAGCGCGAAGCGTCGTCGACGCCGTCGGTGCGTACGCGACGCCGACGCGTGGACTCCACTGGGATGCGGCCACAAGCAGATTGGTGCGATCGAAGCGAGCGCCGAAATCCATCGTCAATCGTTCCGTTGCCCGCACTCGATCCTGCGCATAGAACGACCACTGGGGGCGCGAGACACGATCCGCAAACAAGAACGGATGTGAGTCGGTAAATAGGGCGGCGCTGTCGCTGACTTCGGCAGCTTCTGGATTCGTGACCGCAAAGCGGAAGTCCTCGCGAATCGCCAGTCGGGACATCTCCCCACCGATTTTCATCGTGTGACGGCCGTGTTCGTAGGTCACGCCTCCGAGCGCGCCGAGACGATCCTGCTGTCGATCTGACGTGGCAGACAGGGGTGTGTCGGCCGGGCTGCTTCGCAGACTGGCGTTGATGTGGCGCCGGTACGCCGAGACTTGGGACACAACGGCATCCGACCAGAAGCGCTGCCACGAACCAGATTGGGAGTTCTGGATCAAACGCTGCCGCTGATCCTGGCCGACCTCTTCCTGAATCTCGCCGTGCGGCACCTGATACCGCGAGCGCCCGCCCGTAAGGTTGATTTTCACGAGGTCGGTGTCGCCCCCGAGCACATTCAGATGCATCTCGCCCGACAGGACGCCGCCTTCGTTGTGAAAGTTGTCGGGATGAACGGGTTCGAGAAACCGGTTGGACCGCTCCGAGGCCACGCTCAGACCCAGGCTCGCGCGACCTCCCAGCGGACCGCCACCGACTCCGCGCAGCGAGCGGGCCGCATCGCTTCCAAACCCCGTATCGACGTCGGCCGCCCAACCAGGCCGCGCGCTGCTTGATGACTGGACCTCAATCACTGCCCCCGACTTCAGACCGTACTCGGGCGGAATGTAGCCGGTCAGGACGTTCACGGTACCGATGCTGGCCGCATCCGGCGCGATTCCGAACAGCGTGTCCATCCGGTCGTAGACAGGCAAGCCGTCCTCGACATAGAGAAAGCCGTCATCGACGCCACGTACGTGCAGGAGCCCGTCATCTTCGCTCGACCATCCGGGTAGCGTTGCCAGCACTTGCTGAACCGCACGACTGAGTATTCGCGTCGGCACCTGGCGAAGAGTGTCGCCGGCAATGGTCATGCGCGTCGTCACGGGTGGCGCCTCGGTGGCAGCGCTCACGACAACAGATTCAGATGTCCGAGCCGCAAGGGTCAGTTCCACGACGACCGGCAACGCGGCTTGGACTGTGACAACGCGAGCGTCTGACCGCTGCGGTGGCGCTTCCGCAAACAGCGTGTACGTGCCGGGAGGAATATCGCGCATCCGAAACTGGCCCGCGGAATCAGTGAGCGTGAAGCCAATTGGCGTCCCGAGCTGATCAAGGAGCGTCACCGAGGCCCCGGCAATCGGTTGTCGGTCTGCTCCCGCCACCTGACCGCGAACTACCGCAGACTGCTGCTGGGCGGCGGCTGCGCTGGCCAGTAAAATCAGCAGAATAGCCGCCCACAGACAGGTACGTTTCGGCATGTCGAGGCTGTTTCCCACCTGTGCGACTATCGCCCCTGGGTAACCCAGGGGCATTTTCGCCTATTGCCCCAAATGCCCCCGCAACGTCCCGGGTTTCGCTAGCTCACTAGCGGCGGCGTGAGGACCAGTGTATCGAGCGTATCAGCCACCGCCCGGAATCCTGGGTGAGCACCGCCAACTGCGTGCTCACGAAGTTCACCGGATTGGCTCCAAACGTGCCTTCGTATTCCGTGGTCGCGATCACCCACGCCGCATCGCCGTGGAACACCACGCGCCAGGGACCGCGTTTGCCGGTGACCTGGCTCTCGAACTCGATATCGGCTGGCAGATGATTCGCTTCGTACTCATCTCGCGTTTCGATCGTCCCCGATTCCACAAACAGGGCGTCCGGCGCGATCGCGCTCATGGCTGCCGCTTTGTCGGCCGTCTTCATTGCGCCGTAGAACGCTTCGAGCACAGCAGTCACCTGCGGCTCGCGTGACTGCGCTTGCACAGACGGCGGCAGGCAGAGCACGAGCGCTCCGAGAACAACGATTCGGCGGCAGATGGTTGCAGTCATAGTCAGCGGTCCTCGTCTGAAGAGAAGGGCCGTTCGTCCGACGTCTTCGACGCGGAGCGAAACGGGAAACATCCCTCCTGGCTGTCCGTGCAGAAGGGGGGCAGGCTCTGCGCGTCGAGGGGCGCGCCGAGATAGACGTGCTGCACGATGGCCCTGTCATAGGGGAGTGCGGGCGCGCCCGTACGGATCTCTCCGCCAATCTGCAGAATCCGTGGCACCTTGAAATAATCCATCACGGTCGTCGCACCGCCCGGCGCGAAATTGTGCCGGAGGCCGAGTGCATGGCCGACTTCGTGTGCCGCGAGGTATCGCAGCGAATCGTTCTGTTGCGTCAGATCGCCGTCCGCCATCGTCTCGGGCAGAATGAAGATGTGCGCGTGGAGGATCTGTCCCGTGAATGGATCGCTCTGAATGTACGACGTGGACATGAACGCTCCGTCCGTGACCCACTGAATGACGTTGTAGTCGGGGTTCGGAGCGCGCACCCCTGGAGGCGCATCGATCACCTGAAGCAGGGGGCGTCCGAACGCCCGATTCCAATACAACACTCCGTCGCGCACGGCCGACCGGTACCGATCCGGGATGTCGGATGACAGCGCGAAGACAATCGGCGCGTGAATGTCGAACTTCATGGCGTAGAGCACCCACGCACCCGAGAGCCACTGCGGATAGGTTTCGAAAAATCCGAACCGTCGCAGATCCTTCATCTCGAAAGGCCGGAAATCACGGGGTGGGCGATATGGACTCAAGTAGTAATGAACGAGGACGCGCCGCCCATCGGTCGTCTGTGCCGCCTGATCGAACACGACCGTCCCATCGTGGTACGAGAGGGAAACGGCCTTCCGTCCGACAAGCCGAAACGCGCGGCGGTCATGTCGGCCGGCCCGTCCGTAATAGTCTTCTCCCGTACGATCTTCCTCTTGAAACACGCGGTCGAAGCCCTCGTTCAGATCGACCTCGAGCGCGTTGCGCGTTTCATCACATATTGGAATCCTGGCCAGGACGCCCATTTCGGTTGCGCGCGCGTCGAACGCCTCGAGCATCTGCAAGACCGCGCCTTCGCGCCGGAACGTGACCACGCGACTGCGGCTGGTGTTGAAACCGATCAGGGTCTGTTCATAGCTGACTTGCAGCAGGAATCGCTGGTCGAGCGCGGCTTGCGGCAGTCGAGCTAACGGTACGTCAGCTGCCCTGGCGCTCGACGGGAGCACCGTGACGAGGAACGAGACGAGGAGAAAAGCCAGTAATCGCATGCTCGATGCGGCTGCCACTGACCGTGTGATCCTGCATGTTTTTGCGGTCTCCGCACCTGAAGAGTTGCTGAAATATTGGTCAGCTCCGCGTCAGCATCGGCGAACAGCAGCACCAGGGACGTGCACGCGGTCATGCGGCTGACGGGACGAGAACTCGAGCACGCTGACACGATCGCTCTCTAGGGGAAGAGAATCGCGCTCGCGCACACTTTCGCGAAACGTTAGGACAATTCTAGGAAAAGGCTGGCGGAGAGAGTGGGATTCGAACCCACGGTAGAGTTTCCCCTACACACGCTTTCCAAGCGTGCTCCTTCAACCACTCGGACATCTCTCCGCTGGGACCACTACGTTACCGCATCAAGGCAATTTTCCGTATTCGACACGTGCCTGCTGGAGAACCGCCAACCCTGAGTCGGCCTCCGAGCAGTGCAGTCGACACCTTTGGTTAGCCGGTCTGGTCGCAGGCTCGGGATGTTCTCGACGCATTACGGTCACGCACCTGCCCGACCGAGTGATCGCGCGTTGCGGCTACTCGACATCCTGTCGCGGCAGGCCGCGGACCTCATTGAAACGAAGCAAGTCCGTGGCTCTGGAGAACGCGCGCCTCTTCAGCATGGGTTCAAGACGCCAGTTGCTTGCCGGTATCGCCCGCGAACGTGGTGGACTCGGTCTCGGCTTGTCGATCGCAAAACAACGTGCGGAGACCCGCAACGCCGCGAGCGACCGAACAACAGTTTGCCTACGGTCGCTTGGACCGAATCTTGCCTCCAGACAGTGGCTCCGGGGATTGACGTCTGGTTCGTGTCTCGATCGATGACGATCTCGCGTGCTCCGGATCGGACGCTGAAGCGAGTTAATACACGCACGGCGTGACGCCATCGACCGCGTCACCACTGCTGCTTCGCGAATCGCGTCATTTATCCCAGCACCGGAGGTTTCCATGCCAGGTACTACACTGCAGCATGCGCAATTCCACGATCACTTCCACGCCTGCGCGTTCGTGATGGGACCGGACGAGGAGCAGGCGGTCATCGACCCATTCCTCGCGGAGGGCATGCGGCAGCGGCAGAAGGCGGTGTACATCGTCGACCCGTGTCAGCAGGGCGAGCACCGGGCGCGGCTCGCAGCCGTCGCGCCGTCGCCCCAATTGCTCGACGTCACGACGTGGAATGAGGCGCACTTGCGCGGCGGGACGTTCGATCAGGACCGCATGATGGCGGATCTCGAGGAACTCATTTCAGCGCACGCGGCCACCGGCGAACCGCCGATGCGGGTCGTGGGACAAATGGGCTGGATCTTTTCGACGCCTCCAGGCATCGAACAGTTGGTCTCCTATGAGGCGAGCGTCAACGACGTGCTGAATCGTGGCAAGACGCCGACCGTGTGCGTCTACGATGCCCGCCGCTTGACTGGCTCGATGATGATCGATCTGCTGCGCGCGCACCCCCTCAGCGTGATCAACGGCGTGCTGCACGAGAATCCGTTCTACACGCCCGCTCCCGAGATGTTGGAGGAGTTGCGCCGGCGCCGAAAGATCACGCATTAGGCGCATGTCGGCCTCCCCGTCGACCCACTCGAAGGACGAGGGCGGCAGGCTCGAACGCTGCATCCGCGACCTCGTGGCGCTGAACGCGCTTCCCTCGATGTGTGTCGGTCGATCGCCGGCAGAGACGCTCGACGTCGTGCTCGACGCGCTGCCGGCGGCGCTCTCGTGCGAATTGCTGTATCTCGACGTGCCCGGCTCGCTGCGGCAGAAATACGCCGTCCTGGATCGCCAGCCGGCGACCGAGGCGACCGCGCAGGCCATCGCGGGCTTCGTTACCGGTCAGGACGTCGAGAACTATTCGATCACCCTTGAAGGCATGGGACCGTTCTGGTGCTTCGCGGCCGACCTGACCGTCGGCGGCGAGCGCGGTACATTGCTCGCGGGCTGGCGCCGGCGGCTCGACGCGATGACGGACCGGGTACTCGTGCGGAGCGCCGCGAACCTGGTGAGCACGACGATCGAAGCGGCGCAGGTACTGGATGCCGCCCATCGGAAGGACGACTTCCTGGCCATGCTGGGGCACGAACTGCGCAACCCGCTCGCGCCGATCCTGACCGCGGCCGCGCTGCTTGGCCGACACGCCGCCGCCGCGAAGGAGCGCGATGTCATCGAACGCAACGCGCGGCATCTCGCACGTCTCGTGGACGACCTCCTCGACATCTCCCGGGTAACGCGCGGCCACATCGAACTCAAGAGCGAAACGATAGCCCTCGCGACGGTGCTCGAGCGCGCAGCCGAAATCGCCGGGCCGCTGATCTCCAGGAATCAGCACTCGCTCGAGATCTCGAAGGTCGAGAACGTGACGTTGCTCGGCGACCCGGTGCGGCTTGCACAGGTCTTCGGCAACCTCTTGAACAACGCCGCCAAATTCACGTCACCCGGCGGAAGGATCGAAGTCGGGGTCGCGCACACGGGCGAACGCGTGCGCGTCACGGTGCGGGACAACGGCCGCGGCATCGACCGCGATCAGCTGCAGCGGATCTTTGACCCGTTCGTCCAGATCGACCGCGCGCGCGACGCACTGCGCGGCGGTCTCGGCTTGGGGCTGGCGATCGTGCGCACGCTCGTCAACCGGCACGGCGGCTCCGTCTCGGCGTATAGCGATGGGCCTGGCCGTGGCGCCTCGTTTGTCGTCGAGCTGCCGACCGTTGCGCCGGTGACCGAGTTCCTGCCCCCGTCGGTACCGCACGCCGAAGCCGGCCGAGGCCATGTGCGCGTGCTCGTCGTCGACGACAACGTGGATCTCGCCGAGTTGCTCTCCGAGGCGCTGCATTGCGAGGGCTTCCAGACGGCGGTGGCGTTCGATGCGCGCGATGCACTGGCGCGCTGGCGGACGTTCCGTCCCCACGCGGCCGTGCTCGATGTAGGGATGCCGCATCTCGATGGTTACGAGCTCGCGCGGATCGTCCGCGCCGACTACGGGAGCGAACCGACGCTGATTGCGGCGACTGGGTACGGCCTCGAGGCGGACCGCCAGCGCGCGCAGGGTGCGGGATTCGATTGCCACTTCGTCAAACCGGTCAATGTGCAGGATATTGCCCGGGAGCTCGACCGGCGCGTCGTCTGCGGCGAGCCTGACGCGCCGTAGCGCATCGCCGCTGATGGGCCCAGGCGCCGAAATTTCATGAGTCCGGAGGCTTGTTGGATCTGAATCCTGGCGACCACATCTGTGCGATCTATTCGAGCGACGACGAGCTGGCTGAGATTGTCGGCGAGTTTCTCGCAGAGGGCATCCGCAAGTCGGAACGCTGCTGGTACCTACCGGCATCTGATGACCCACGCGCAGTGCGAGCGGCGCTGAGAGCCCATCATGTCGACACTCCGCGAGCGGAGGATCGGGGCGCACTGAGCATCCTGTCGTCAAATGCCGCCTACAGTGTTCGCGGTGACTTCGATCCCGAAGAGACGCTGGCGGTGTTCAGCAATGCGATCGAACAAGCGCTGTCGGATGGTTTCAACGGATTTCGGGCGGCGGCGAACATGTCGTGGGCGCTCGATCTCGCCGACGGCCCTGAGCGGCTCATCACCTACGAGGCGCTGCTGCGTTCATTGTTCTCGAGCGCCCGGGCAACGGGACTTTGCCTCTACGATCGGAACCGGATGCCGTTAGAGGTCATCGATGGCGCCCTCTCTACACACCCGGTCATTCGGGCACGCGATACCTACTCGCGGAACGCGTTCTACGACGTCACCGTCCATTCGCTTCGCGAGGCAGATCCGGTCGCGGTGATCACGAAGCTCGAGCAGCTGAACAGGCCGGCGCGCCCCCGTCGCTATAATGAAGGTTAGAGGTCCCATGACACCATCAACGCGAACTGTTCGTCTGGCCGGCCGCGAGATTGGCTGCAGCTGCCATGCCTGTGCGTTCTTTCACACGGACGATCAGTTTTACAAGGTGATGCTCCCGTTCATCCGGGAAGGGTTCACCGCCGGCGATCGGGCCGTACACATCGTCGATCCCGCGAAACGCGACCGGCATTTGAAGACCTTGGCGGCTGCAGGCATTGACGCCCAGCGCAGTCAGGACACGCGGCAATTGGAAGTGCGGCGGTGGGAAGAGGCGTACCTACGGGAGGGACATTTCGATCAGGATGCGATGCTGGCGCTGATTCAGGAAGTGCTCGAGGAAGGACGTCGCCAGAAGTTTCCGATGACGCGGCTCGTCGCCAACATGGAATGGGCGCTCGAGGATCGTCCGGGCGTCGGCGACATCGTCGAGTATGAATCCCGGCTGAACTATGTGCTGCCAAAATATGACGATACGGTCGTGTGCACGTACGATCTCGCGAAGTTCAGCGCAACAGCGGTGATGGACATCCTCCGCACGCATCCCATGGTGATCGTCGGTGAAGTGATGCAGGAGAACCCCTTCTATGCGCCTCCGGACGTGCTGCTGCCGGAACTTGCGGCGCGCCGACAACCCCGCGCACATTAGGCTCCGGTGACTGCGGTTACCGGAGGTGACACCGCCGACGCCCGCACCGAAGTCGACTCGCTGAGGCGCTGCATCAGCGACGTCGTTGCCCTGTCAACGTTGTCGGCGATGTGGGCGGGGGCAAGCCGGGCGACCATTGCGACCGGTCTCGCCGAGGTGCTCCACGACACGCTGGCGGCCGATGTCGTGTGTGTCGGTTTGCGTGCCGGGACTAGCGCGGTCGCCTGCCAGGGTGTCTGGCCGGCGATGCCGCGCGAACACGCTCTGCGCGACGCGATTTGTGCGGCGATTACCGAGTGGTGCAACCGGCCGGATCCGGACTCCATAACGATTGATCTCCCGCCGACGACGACTCGTCATGTGGTAACGCCGATCGGCATTGGCGGCGAGCACGGCGTCATCGTAACGGTTGCGCCCCGGGAGTACTTTCCGACGGACATCCACCGGCTCCTGCTGAACCTGGCGGCAAATCAGGCGACGGTTGCCTTACTCGCTGCCAAGGCGCGCGATGAGGAGCGGATCGCCGACACGCTGCAGCGCGTCGGCAGCGCCGTCGCGGCGGAATTCGACCTCGAGAAGGTCGTGCAGGCCGTCACCGATGAGGCGACGTCGCAGACCGGCGCGAACTTCGGTGCCTTTTTCTACAACGTCGTCAACGTCGCCGGCGAATCCTACATGCTGTACACGCTGGCGGGTGCGGCGCGGGAAGCGTTTTCGCGGTTCCCGATGCCGCGCAATACTGCGATTTTCGACCCGACGTTTTCCGGATCGACCGTGGTGCGTTTACCTGACGTGACCGCCGATCCGCGATTCGGCCACAACCCGCCGTACCATGGGATGCCGCCAGGACATCTGCCGGTGCGCAGCTACCTCGCGGTTCCAGTGATTTCGCGAACAGGCAAAGTGCACGGAGGTCTGTTCCTGGGACACCGCGACGTCGGGATCTTCACGGAACGCCACGAGCGTCTCGTCGTCGGTCTGGCGGCTTGGGCCGCGCTGGCTATGGACAACGGCTTCCTGTATGCGGAAGCGCAGCGTGCCAACATGGCCAAGGATCATTTCCTGGCCACGCTATCGCACGAACTGCGGACGCCGCTCAATGCGATTGTCGGATGGTTGAGCATGCTTCGGCGGCCGGAGGTGTTGTCAGCGGCCGGCTTGCCTAAAGCGTGGGTCGCTATCGATCGCAATACAGAGGCACTGACCGGCCTGATCGAAGATCTGCTCGACTTGTCGCGCATAGCCACGGGGAAGATCCGGCTCGCCGAGGGCGAAGTCGACGTCAACGACGTAGTGCGTGAAAGCGTCCGCACGATCGAACTCAAGTTCGAAGAAAAGCAAGTTGGTCTATCGGTCGATCTGTGCTCTGAATCGTGCCGAGTTCGAGGCGACGCGGCACGTTTGCGCCAAGTCCTGGTGAACCTTCTGTCCAATGCGGTGAAATTCACAGCAGCCGGCGGCCACGTCGGTGTCGTGGTGAGGCGAACGGACTCGTCCGCAGTCGTGGTCGTAATGGACAACGGAATCGGGATCCATCCGGATTTTCTCCCGCACGTCTTCCAGCCGTTCCGGCAGGGAGAATCGAATGCCATGACAGGCCTGGGACTCGGGCTCGGTATTGTCAAGAACCTGGTCGAACTGCACGGCGGCACTGTCACTGCCGAGAGTGCGGGAGTGGGCTGCGGCTCGCGGTTTACGTTCACACTTCCCTGCACCGGGTACACCCCGTAAGTACGAACGTCACCCAAACGAGCTCCGCCGACCCCGTAGACGTTGCACGGGCGGCCGTATCGATGTTGGGTGAAGTCGTTGATCGGAGGTGCGTTGGTGGGATTTGAGGTGCTTCAGCACGCGCCGCGGGAGGCTCGATGGGATTGGCGTCCGGATCTTCAATCTGAATCTGGCGGCCAGCGGGACCCGTTTCCAGCCCGTTCCGGTAGTTGACCTCGCCGCCCTTGAGAGCCGCCATACAGCCTGAAAGATCCGGACTCTCAACACGATGCGGTTCCAGCCGCCGCCCTCATGACGTTGACCGGTCGGCATCGGATGGGACCCCGGACGCGCCGGGACCACTGAGCACCAGGTGCGCACCGCCCAGCGAGATCCTCTTGTCCTTACGCGGCGTGCAGATTCGACGCTCTTCGTCCGCCTAATACCGCGAAGACTGCCGGCACCGTGGTCACCGCGCCGACCGAGATGAGTGTCACCGCCACTGCCCGCCGGCTCGAGGCCGGCAGTCGTTCGGCGAGCAGCAGGCCGATTCCGACGCCAAGCATCGCTCGCGTCGCAACAATGAACCCGAGCGTTGGGAAATTCAATTCGAGTCGTTTCATGACATCGATTGTCGCGTCGTTGTGAACGCGCCTTCAAGCTCAAGCCGTTGGCGGGTTCGAAGGACCCACCCTACCTGCCCGCGAACACTACAATTGGGACCGACGCGTTCACCATGGCTGGCTGGAAATCGACATACGAACAGTTATCCCAGCAGGACAAAGTCTCACCGCTCGAACCCGCCCGGCTCCTCGAGCTGTCCATCTCGGCCTATCTCATCGGCAAGGATCGCGAAAGTCTGGGTACGCTGATACGTGCCCATCAGGGATTCGTCCAGCAGCGCGAGCTTCGCCAGGCCGGCGGGATCGCGGCACGGATTGCGATGATCCTCCTGCACGCAGGAGATCGTGCGCAGGCGGACGGCTGGATGGCGCGCGCCGCGAGACTCATCGACGAATGCAGCGAACCCGGCGTGGAGCGGGGCTACCTTCTTCTGACGGCCGCACGCCAATCGATGCTGGGCGGTAATCCGGCCGACGCTGAAACCAAATTTGCCGAAGCCGCCGCAATTGGGGAGCGCTTCGGCGACGCCGACCTGACGTGCATGGCGCGCCAAGGTCACGGCCGCATACTCATCGACCGCGGGGAGATTACGCGCGGCGTCACACTGCTCGACGAAGTCATGGTCGCGGTGACAGCCGGCGACGTGTCGGCCATCATCGCCGGCATTGTGTATTGCAGCGTCATCTCCGCCTGCTTCGATTTGTCCGATATCGGCCGCGCACGCGAATGGACGCAGGCGCTGGCCCGCTGGTGTGACACCCAGCCCGAGATGGTGCCGTACCGGGGCGAGTGCCTCGTGCATCGGGCGGAAATCACATCCCTCCGGGGCGTCTGGCCCGAGGCGCTGAACGAAGCGCTGCTCGCATGCGAGCGGCTGTCCGAGCCGCCCGGTCAACCCGCATTGGGCGCCGCCCTGTATCAGGTCGCCGAGCTCGAGCGACTGCGCGGCGAACTCGAGAAGGCGGAAGGGGCGTATCGCAAGGCCGCCGACATCGGGCGATCCCCGTACCCGGGCCTGGCGCTGCTGCGTCTGGCGCAGGGCAAACGGGACGAGGCGATGGCGTCGATTTCCAGGGTGCTCCAGGAAGTACGACGTCGCAGCACGCGCTCGAGGGTGTTGAGCGGTGCCGTGGAAATCATGCTCGCATGCGGCGACGTCAGCGGCGCTCGCAGGGCCGCTGACGAACTCGCCGGGATCGCACAGGTGGTCGGGACGACGTTCGCGCGCGCGACCGCGGCGCATGCGCAGGGAGCGGTTCTGCTCGCCGAAGGCGATCCGGCCGCCGCGCTCCCGGCCTGCCGGAGCGCATGGACGCTCTGGCGCGAGCTGGAGGTCCCGTACGAGGGGGCGCGTGCGCAGGTGTTGATCGCCCAGGCATGTCGAGCACTCGGCGACACCGACAGCGCGGCCCTCGAACTCGACGCCGCCTGCCGGACATTCCAGGAGCTCGGGGCGGCACCGGATCTCGCGCGACTGCGAGCGCCGAGCCCGGCATCGACGGCGCCCGCTGGCCTGACGACTCGTGAACTGCAGGTCCTGCGTCTGGTCGCCACCGGACGGACAAACCGGGCCATTGCCGACGAACTACACCTCAGCGAGAAGACAGTCGCGCGGCACATCAGCAACATCTTCAACAAGCTCGACGTTCCAAGTCGGGCGGCCGCAACGGCCTACGCGTTCGAGCACCGCCTGGTCGAGCGTGCTACATAGAAATACCCATCATCAGTTCGTCCCGCCCTGCACACTTCGGTCGATGCGGACACACCCGGCCCTCGCTACGATGCGCGGTGAGGTGAGGTCATGGTGCAGGAACACGCTCGTGAGACCTTTCATACGATCGTCATCGGCGGTGGGCAGGCAGGGCTATCTGTAGGTTATTACCTTGCCCGTCAGGGCCGTCCATTCGTCATCCTCGACGCCAGTCAACGCGTGGGCGACGTGTGGCGCGCGCGCTGGGACTCGCTTCGGCTGTTCACGCCAGCCCTATTCGATGGCCTCGCAGGGATGCCGTTTCCGGCGCCGCCGTTCTCGTTTCCGACCAAGAACGAAATGGCGGACTACCTCGAAGCTTACGCGGGACATTTTCAACTCCCGATTCGTCACGGGACACGGGTCGATCGTCTGACGCGCGACGGCGATCGCTTTCTGGTTGACGCGGGTCCGCACCGCTTCGAAGCCGAGAATGTCGTGGTTGCGATGTCGAGTTATCAGGTTCCACGCCTGCCTGCATTCGCGAAGCAGCTCCGCCCGGACATTGTGCAGATGCACTCGATCGAGTATCGGGGTCCGCGTCAACTGAAGCCGGGCGGTGTCCTGCTCGTCGGCGCCGGCAACTCGGGCGCCGAGATCGCCATCGAGACGGCGCGCGAACATCCGACGTGGATGTCCGGCCGCGACACGGGTCACGTGCCGTTCCGCATCGATGGCCTGGCGTCACGTCTCTTCCTCATGCGGCTGCTGTTCCGTGTCTTGTTCCACCGGGTGTTGACCGTCGGTACCCCGATGGGGAGGGCGCTTCGCCGCAAAGTCTTTGCGCAGGGCGCGCCACTTATTCGCGTGAGGCCCGGGCAACTCGCCGCCGCACAGGTTCAGCGAGCCCCGAAGGTGATGTCTGTGCGGGACGGATTACCGTTGCTGGAGGACGGCCGCGTCCTCGACGTCGCGAACGTGATCTGGTGTACGGGTTTCGGGAATGGTCTCTCGTGGATCGACCTGCCGATTTTCGAGAGCAATGGCGAGCCGCGCCATCACAGCGGCATCGTCAGCGACTATCCGGGACTGTACTTCGTGGGCCTGCACTTCCTGCACTCGTTCTCGTCGACGATGATTCACGGGATCGCGCGGGATGCGAAAAGGATTGCCGACGCGATCGAACGCCGGACTTCGTCTGCCGAGGCACATCATGCGAGGACGGTTGTGCTCGCGTCGATGCGCGCGTGACTTCTGACGCTCAGGCGCCCCACTTGAGGACTTCGACGCGTACCGGCACGCGTCCAGCGTCTACGAAGTCGAGCGCCTTCGCAGCCGCCAGCGATACGTCGATGATCACGCCTTCGTCACGTGCGGCACGCACCGGACCGCGATCCTCGATCCGTAAGCGCGCGGACCGGTTGTTTTTCAGATTTGTCACGCGAACGACGGTACCGAACGGATAGGTCGGGTGTGCCGCGACCATGGCATTCATATTCAGAGGCTTGCCATTCGCCATCCGCTTGCCTTGGAGGCCTGGCCCGTAATACGACGCGAGGCCCTGTCGCGCCTTGGCCTTCGCGGTTTTGGCCGTCGTGTGCGTGACACCGACGGCCGTGTGCTGTTCACCTCGCGCCAGCGCACTCGAATCGAACTGGACGGTAAGACAGAACACGGCAAGCGCGACTGCAATCTCCCGTTGCATGGGAGATGGCTACATCAATTGCCGTACCCGATTCCGTTATCGAAATGCCACGAACGAAAAGAGCCCTTTTCCCTGTTCAGCGTGCGGCTCGTCCGCAAACGAGAACTGTTTGATCGCTTCCGGACCCCACAGGGTTCCTGCTGCGCAGAGCAGCTGAACGTCGGCTCTCACCGCGTCCGGCGACGTCATCTGAGCCTGTACGTGCCTCAGCTCTTCGAGAGTCAGCTCAGAGAGACGCCCCGTCCTGCGGCCGGTGCGGACTGTGTGATTCGGGACGGCGCAGTGCCGCAGAAGAACGTCGAGAATGCGCTCCCGCCATGGTTGCGAGAGCTGCGTGAACACGGTGCGAAACCAGACGGTCCCGAGCAGCTTCCGGACTTCAGCGCCATCCACCGGAATCGATGACGAAGCTCCGTTGCCTGCGATAGCCAACGCGCCCGTATCGCGGCGGTTGACGCCCAGGCAGAGATCCCAGAACGAGAGGAACGCGCTCGGCGCCTGGACCACCGTAACCGCAGGACTCGCCGCCGCTGCGACTGGTGTCGGCCTGTCAGCCGCCACGACTCGAATCGGTTCCTCGGTCGTGGATTGCGCGCGTGTGGGAAGCGACACGCGGCTGTCCAGGGGCCAGTCAATCTGCAACGGCGCATGATGCCCGGTGTGTTCCGCGAACAGCGCCGTCACACCCCATGGTTTCGGCGCCCGCGGCGGCCGTGCGAACAATGGAACGTAGGTGCTGTCTGCGGCCGTTCCCGCAGCCATTCCGGCAATCCGGCCTTTGATCTTGCCGTCGACGATATTCGACCAGTCGCCCTGGATGCAGACCAGCGATGTTCCGGCTGGTTTGTTGAAACAGTAATAGCCGTTGTCCCAGCACTGTCGGCTGGCTTCGTCGACCTGACTGTCGGTCGGCTCCTGTCCCGGCGCGGGGTCGATCTCGGCGAACCCCACTCGATACCGTCCCTGACCGGCACACAGCTGTGAAAGGTCAGACGGATCGACCTGTGAGAGATCTGAAAGCACGTACAAGAGGCCACGCAGCGCGCGCGCAATCGGAAGGTTCATGCGCTCCCAGACGACCGATTGAGGTTGCGGCTGATCGGCCGAATAACCGCGGTCGTTGAGCATCTCGATGAACCTGATTCCGGCCGCGTCGAACTGTTCGACGACCTGGAGCGCGTGATCGTACCGGCGCTTGTCCACCTCGTGCCATTCGAACGACGGCCGCACGAAGATCGGAATCACGAGCTTGCGCCGTTCGCGCGCCATCTGCGCCAGCGGAAAGATCGTTCCGGCCCCCGTCCCCTTGCCGCCCGTCCCGATCAAGACGACGACCGTGTGATCGTCGAGGAGCGATCCGACATCTTTCTTGGACGCGTCCAGCATGTCGCGCGCGATGGCAGGGTTGTGGCTGGAGCCAAGGTGACGTGTCTTCCCGTCACCGATCAGGACGCGTTCCTCCGGCGGGACATCAATCAGCGAGAATTCGTTGGAGTCGAGGAACCGAGTGGCCACTGCCCGTCGAAGCCGGTCGGCGTAGCGCGCGTCGCTCTTCTGCACCGCTGCCAGATCCTGGCGGAAGAGCGTCTTGATCGAACGGAGGATGTTTCCGCCGCCGCCGCCGGTACTCATCAGAAGAATTTTCACTTGCCACCTGCCTGTCCGCGATTGACCTTCAATTGAAACGGCACCACCACCCATCGTCCCTGTGCGTACAGCGGACCCTGGACGAACGGCGGATGTTTCATCAGCTCCAACACTCTCGAGATGTCGTACTCGACGTTCTTCCTGTGGTCGGCAAGATTCGGGTACCGCCGCCCGTCACGTGGTGCGAGTAAGACCTCGATTCGCGATCGCCCAGGGCTCAGTCGAAGCTCGCAGTCGATTGCGCGATCCGAGGGATTGGACCGCAGCGGCCGATCGAATTCCTGCACGAAGCGCTCGCCAAACCTGGTCAGCAGCTGCTGCATCGCACGCCGATCGCTGACGTAGTCCTCGACGTCGCGGATCGCGAACACGACGAGCAGGGCGAGAAGCACCCAGAGAACGAACGTCGCGTCCATCCGGAACGGCCACCTCAACCGTTTGCGTTGTCTGTTACGGGTTATCGCGCGCCGGGGGAGGGCGCGCCCGTCTGTGGTCAAGTGACGTGCCAGTGATGTCGCGCGCGCTGCACGTCGGATCAGGTTCCCGGTGTCCCTTGGCGAGGTCGACGGCTGGCCGATCTGGACGACAATGGTCGCGAATGGGCGTCCTCCGCTCGGCACTCCTCGTCGGGTCCGAGAACGCGTGGCTCCGCGATCACGTGTCGACGATGCCGTTCGTCCGTCGAGCGGTCAGACGGTTCATGCCGGGAGAACGACTGGAGGACGCGCTCGCTGCGACCGTCGAGCTCCAGGGCTCCGGCATCGGGACGGTGCTGACGCGCCTGGGTGAGAACGTCAGGAACGTCGCCGCGGCGGAGGAAACCGCCCGCCACTATCTGACCGTCGCTCGCGACGTGCACGCGCGCAGACTCGACACGCACATTTCGGTGAAGCTGACCCAGCTCGGGCTCGATGTCGACGCCGGACGATGCCGCGCGCATCTGCATGCGCTTGCCGACGCGACGCGGCAAGAGGACGTGAGGCTCTGGATCGACATGGAGCAGAGCAGCTACGTCGATCGGACGCTCGAGATGCGGCATGCGCTGCGTGACTGCCCACATGCCGGCGTCTGTCTCCAGGCGTACCTCTTTCGAACCCCGCAGGATCTTGCCGCGTTGATTCCCCTCGGGGGCGGCATTCGTCTCGTGAAGGGCGCCTACCGCGAGCCGTCTGATATCGCGTACCCGCGCAAGAGCGATGTCGACGACCAGTACTTTGCGCTCGCGCAGCAGGTGCTGTCGCCGACAGCACGCGCGGCAGGCGTGCGGGCGGTCTTCGGTACGCACGATCGGCAGCTGATTGAACGCATCGTGCGGCACGCGGACACGGCAGGCGTGGCTCGAGGCCAGTACGAGTTTCATCTCCTGTTCGGGATCCAGCGCGGCGAACAGCTTCGTCTGACGCGTGACGGCCATCGCGTCAAGGTGCTGATCAGCTACGGGGAACAATGGTTCCCCTGGTACATGCGCAGGCTCGCGGAACGCCCGGCGAACCTGATGTTCGTCGCGAAGTCCCTCTTCTCGAACTGATCGATCCGCTCCCGCGACATGTCGTGAGCGCGTTCCGGTCACACACCGCCACACACGTCGCGCGCTCTCTTTCGACGCCGCTGACCGCGGCAACACCCTTGCTCGAAGCGAATCCGTGGCTCGAATTCATGGACTCAGTGTGTTGATCGCGACTGTGGTGATCGCCGGTCCGATCTATTCAGCCGAGAAGCCCGAGGTTCGCCTCGACGATACGGCGCGGCGGGAGTTCATTCGACGAGCGCAGGTCTGGATGCCGATCGACACGCCATCACTCGACCTGAGGACCGGCCCCGGCGGCGAGGACAGCTTTCAGCCGAATGAGCTGGTGACGTGTGACTACGACGAAAAGAAGTTGAGTGGGCACTCGCGCAAGTTTGCCTGCGCGCTATCACCAGGGCATATCCTGAAGGTCCGATATGGCGCCGACAACGAGGAGGTCCGGGGCTCCACGCTCGCGACGCGGCTGCTCTGGGCGCTCGGGTTCATGGCCGACAGGGTCTATCCGGTTCAGGTGCGCTGCCGTGGATGTTCCTCCGATCCGTGGAAGAAGCCGGAGCGCGTCGCCGGCGAACGCCTTTTGACCCCGGCCGTCATCGAGCGGCCTCCGGACGGCAACGAGCTGATCGATGACGAAGGCAAGCCCGGATGGAAGTGGGGCGAACTGGACCACGTGGACGAAGCACAGGGCGGCGCACCACGCGCGCAGCGCGATGCGCTGAAGCTGCTTGCCGTGTTCATGCAGCATACCGATACGAAACCCGAGCAGCAGCGGATGTTATGCCTGCCGGGCGGTCTGGCCGCTGGAAATCGCTGCGAGAAACCGTTCCTGATGCTGCACGACGTAGGCCTCACATTCGGCCGCGCGAACGCGCTCAATCTCGCCGGCAAGGGAAGCGTGAATCTGGAGAGGTGGAGGACGACATCAGTCTGGAAGGACGACCGCGCATGCGTCGGAAACCTGAACAAGTCGATGACAGGCACGCTCGGAGACCCGCGCATCAGCGAGTCGGGCCGGCTGTTCCTCGCCAACCTGCTCGTGCAGCTCAGCGATCGGCAGATCACCGACTTGTTCGACGTGGCCGGCGTCGCTGCGGTGGGGGACTGGGTCGCCGCGTTCAAGCAGAAGCGCGGCGAGATTGTGGCCGCTCGATGCGTCAGCTAGTCGGACGATCGTTTGTCGAATCGAGCGTCTGGATCGCGCGAGGACGCTTGGGCGCCGCCGCATTCCGTCCGCGCGCAGGGGGCATGCGCCGCCGATCCTCCGGACGCCGACGGTCGTCGGGCACCGGCATCACGGCATTCAGCGCGGCGGTGAAGTTCAGGCCGCTCTTGTAGCGCATCGAACGGCGCGTGAGGTTCGCGCGCGACTTCGCCTTCAGACGTTTCCGTGCGCGGTCGTCACCGTCGAGCGCGACCGTCTCGTGCTTGCGCGTCTTCGGGTTGTAGAACCCGATGTAGCCACCCTGGTTGATCCCGAACGATCCGAGCGGCTTGCCGTCGTCCCCGAGCCGGCCGAGAAAGTCGTTGCGCCCACCCCGCTCGTCGTCACGCGTGAAGTACAGCGGCAGCAGGAAATTGGAGACGTCGACACCGTCGACCTTGTACGACTCGTCCTGGACAGCGTCACACATCTCGTACCAGTGAAACACCTGGACGCGGCGGTCCTCCGGATGCGGTCCGGTGACCATCCGGTTGGCTTCGGGATCACCAATCAATTCGAGCGCTTCGTGCGAGAACGTGACCGTCCACGGTTCTCCCAGCTCCTTGACGATGTCCGTGAAGACGAAGCCGAACGGGATGCCGCGGCCATTCAGGTCGTGGTAGCCGAGCGCCTCCTCGACGTTGACCTTGTCCCAGAGATAGATGATGGCGTCGCCGCGGAGCTCGGGCAGCGCTTCGCTGCCGCCGCCCTTGGCGATCGTGCCTTCGAGCCGCAGTTCCGCGGCGATATGCCAATACGGTTTGAAGTCGTGTGTGACTTGACGGTTCACGGCCCGGACGCCCTCTTGCACCTGTTCGTCCGTGAGCTTGCCGTTGGTGTGGTTTACGACGGAGATGAGCATCGGTAAACCCCAAATCCCAAAAACCAAATCCCAAATCCCAAGGAATCCCAAACGCGTGTTGGGATTTGGAGCTTGGGATTTGGGATTTGGGATTTTCTAATTGCCGCGACCAGCGCCGCCGCCGCGTGGAGGTGGCGGGCCTGCAGCCGTTTGTTCCTTCACGAGTTTTTCGCGCATCGCCTTCATCTCGGCCACGAATTTCTTGTAGCCGGCCGGGTCGATGTACGGATTCTCCTTGGGATTGGCCTGGAGTTTCTTGTACTTGCCCGTCAGGTTGAAGAACCAGCTGTGCGCGCCAAGGAAGACGTCGCACGGCATCTTCTCGAGCTTTGCGACGGTGTCGGCCCACTGTTCCGCGGCCTTCGGGTTCCCCTGGTTGTAGACGATACGCGCGTCGTCGGGGAGACCTGCGCCGACGATCACGACGTTGTAGTTCCGGCCGTTGTCACGGACCGGGAACGTCCACGTGGTCGTGCCCAGCGTGTGCCCGGGCGTCAGGTGCGCGGTCAGCGTCATGCCGCCGAACTCCACCTTGTCGCCGTCATGCAGGATCTTGTCGATCGGGTGCTCCTTGCCGCCCGGCTTCATGTTCTGCAGCGCCGGCACGTCCTCGGCCATGAACTCGGTCGTGGCGCCCGTCATCTGCTTGAACATCGCGTCGGCGGTCTGGTGATCGGGATGCGCGTGGCTCGCGAGGAGGATCTTCGTGTCTTCCATCTTGAACCCGAGCGACTCGATCGCCTTCTTCATCAGCGGCAGCGTCTCTTCGTAGTCGCTGTTGATGACGATGTTGCCCTGCGGCGTCGTAATGAGGAACGACGACAGCGTCACCGTGCCGATGTAGTAGAGGTTGCCGATGATCTTGTGAGCGGGGAAGCCCACGCGATCCTGCGTGCGATCTTCGATTTGCGGATCCTGGTTCATCACCTCCGGCGTCGCCTTCTCGGTGACGACCGGCGGCGGGCCTCCACGACCCTGGCCCTGGGCGCGCGCGGGAAGTGCTGTGGCGGCGAGACTCAGCGCCACGAGCGGCGCCACGAGAAACTTCGAACCCTTCATGCTCTTGATCTCCAATCAGGCGGGTCCGGCCCCCGGCGGGACCCGCCCTACGTCTGTCAACCTACTGAAGATTACTTCGTCGATGCGGTCGGTGTTTCTTTCGACGCGTCGTACGCGATCCGGCCGCCGACGACCGTCATCACGGACTTGATGTCCTTGATCTGATCGGCCGGCACGGTCAGGTAGTCCTTGTCCGTCACGACGAGATCCGCATATCGTCCCGGCTGGATCGAGCCCAGGTCGTTCTCGCGGAAGAACAGGTACGCGTTGCTGCGCGTGTGCGCGATGAGCGCGGCTTCACGACTGATCGTGTGGGTGTTGACGACGGTGCCGCCGACCATCTTGCCGGTCACGGCCCAGTACAGGGTCTGGAACGGACGGAACTGGTTGACTTCGAACGCGTCGGTGCCGAGCCCCCACATGATGCCGCTGTCCTGAATCTCCTTGAGCGGCGGCATCGCGAACGCCTTGTCGCCCTGGATCTGATGCAGCAGTCCGCCCGACACCTGTTCGCGCGGGTTGATGGCCAGGAACAGGTTCAGTTTCTTCATCCGCTCGACCTGTTCGGGCGTCACGCCTTCCATGTGCATGAAGGCCCAGCGGAGCGGACGCAGGTCCACTTCCTTGCTGATCTTTTCGAGCTGCTTGAGCTGCTCGTCGATGGCGATCGTCGTCACGGTGTGAAGCTGCGCGGGGGCGCCGACCTTCGCGAGCGCGAGCGCGAACTGTCCCCACTGATCCCACGCCGCCTGCGGCGCGATCGGCTCGGGACCGGGCGCGAGCACGTCGCCGCCGCCGCCGCCGGGGAAGCGCTCGCCGTAGTTCGAGTTGTCCATCCACTCGTTGCCGTCGTGATAGCGCAGCTTCGCCACCTCGGCGAGCTGGCGCTGGAAGACGTCAGCGCCGCGGCCGCCCGCTTCCACCGTGCGGAAGCAGAAGAAACGCATGCTGGCGGTCCCTTCGCGTTCGAACTTGCGATAGAGGTCGTCCCACAGGCACTGGCCACCCGAGGCGGTCAGTCCGGCGACCAGGAAGTCGTGCAGCATCGACTTCTGATTCCGTTCGATGACATCCGCCGGCAGTTCGGCCTTGCCGCCGTTCTCGGTCTTCAGGAAGCCTGCTTTATTGAACAGGATGTTGCGGCCCGCAACGCGCGTGATGCCCGTCGGTTTTCCGCTCGCGTCGCGCTCGATCCAGGGCTCGGTCATCTTGTCGAGGCCGAGTTGCTCGATCGCCTTGCTATTGAGGTACTGCGCCCAGCGCGTGAACTGCAGGAACACCGGATTGTTCGGTGAAACCTTGTCGAGCTCCTCGCGGGTGAACTCGCGCTTGTCGTCGGAGAACTGCGCGGGCGACCAGCCACCGAGGTTGTAAACCCATCCGCCGTTCGGCGTGGCCTTCGCTTTGGCCGCGATGGCGTCGAGCACTTTCTTGCGGGTGTCCATGCCGTCGAAACGGAGCTCCATCGTCCAGTAGGCGCCTTCTTCCTGGAAGTGCGCGTGGTTGTCGATGAAGCCGGGAACCATCGACTTGCCGCGCAGGTCGATGCGATTCGTGTTCGGACCGGCCAGCTTCTGCACGTCGGCGTTGGTGCCGACGGCGACGATCCGCGTGCCCTTCACCGCGACCGCCTGGGCAATCTGGAATGTGTCGTTAACCGTGATGATTTTTCCGTTGTACAGAATGAGGTCGGCACCCGCCGGCTGCTGCGCATGCAGCGACAACGTCAGCCCGACGGTTCCACCGAACAGCAGCAGCCACGCAAACTTCTTCATCGCTTTCCTCCAGGCGGGCCGAGACCCGTTTTTCCGGTGCCGGGGATTATATAGGCAACCCCTTGCGAATAGGCGCTTTTGCGGTTCATGATGTGAGCCTTCACACGGGAGGCGAACGGTGATTCGTACGAACGTCCTCGCGGTTTCCCTCGCAATTTCCTCCGTAATTTTCGGAGCCTGGCTCACCGTTCGGCCTGCGGCGCAAGCCGCCTCCGCCCTCACGGGCGTCGTCTCATCCCAGGCGGATGGGCCGATGGAGGGCGTGCTGGTCAGCGCCAAACGCAGCGGCTCGACGATGACGATCACGGTCGTCAGCGACGCGCAGGGCAGATATGCGTTCCCGGCGAACCGGCTGGCGCCGGGGACGTACGGCGTCCGAGTGCGCGCGACGGGCTACGAGCTCGATGGGACACAGTCCGCCGACGTCTCGGCGGGACACCCCTCGCAGCTCGACCTGAAGCTTCGTCCGACCAGGGACCTCGCCGCGCAGCTGACCAACGGCGAATGGTTCATGAGCTGGCCAGGTACGACGGAGATGAAGAACGGCCTGCTCAATTGCACGCAGTGCCATACGCTCGAACGCGTCGCACGGAGCACGCATAACGCGCAGGAGTGGGCGAAGGTGCTGGAGCGCATGGGACGCTATTCGCAGGGGAGCACACCCGAGCGTCCGCAACTGCGGCCGAACGAACATGGCGGCGGGAGTGCGAACCCGATTCTTCAGCAGAGCATGAGCGGCCGCGAAGGCGAAGACCTCGTGATGAAGGATCGACTGGGCGCCGCTGCGGCGTATCTTGCGACGATCAATCTCAGCTCGGGTCCGACCTGGTCGTACACGCTCAAGGCCTATCCACGTCCAACCGGCAACGCGACTCACGTCATCATCACCGAGTACGACCTGCCCCGGAAGGAAACGCTGCCGCACGATGCGGCCGCCGATTCCACCGGGATGATCTGGTACGGCGACTTCGGGACCCACATGCTCGGCATGCTGGATCCGAAGACCGGCAAAGTCACCGAGTACCCATTGCCCATCACCAAGCCCGGTGCTCCGCTCGGCTCGCTCGATCTCGTGCTCGACAAGCAGGAAAACATCTGGATGGGCACGATGTACCAGGGGAATCTGGCGAAGTACGATCGCAAGACAAAGACCTTCCAGACGTGGGGCTCGCCCGACTTCAAGAACCGCGACGAAGCGCGCATCGCGATGGTGATGCCGATTAACTCCGACGTCGACGGCCAGGTCTGGATTGGCGGCGACAACGAGTATCAGGTGGACGTGAAGACCGGCGAGTGGAAGACGGTGGATTACGGCGTCGGGCTGAATGACGCGGCGCTCGTCAAGCAGCTCAGCTCGTACGGCGTGTCGTCGGATTCGAAGAACAACTTCTACGGGATGAACCTGAACGGCACGTACATCATCAAGGTGGATGCGAAAACGAAGAAGGTCACGCCGTATCCGACGCCGACGGCGAACGCCGGACCGCGGCGCGGCCACATGGACGCCCAGGACCGTCTCTGGTTCGCCGAGTTCCGCGGCAACAAGATCGGAATGTTCGACACGAAGACGGAGAAGTTTCAGGAGTGGCCGGTGGCCACGCCATGGACGAACGTCTACGACGCAATTGCCGATCGGGCCGGCTTCGCCTGGGCCGGCGGCATGAACAACGACCGCGTCGTCCGGGTCAACACGAAGACCGGCGAGACGGTCGAGTACCTGCTGCCACGGATGACGAACATCCGGCGTGTCAACGTCGACAACGGCAGCAACCCGCCTGCGTTCTGGGTGGGCAACAACCTCGGGGCGTCACTCGTCAGAGTCGAGCCGATTGAATAAGTTCTTCGTGCTCTTCGTGGTCTTCGTGGCGTTACCCCTCTTCGTGCCCTCGGCCTCTGCGCAGGACTGGATCGAGTACAAGGATCGCGTCGATCGCTTCGGCGTGGACATGCCCAAACAGCCGGCGATCCAGGAGATCACCTACACCTCGTGGCGCGGGCGCAGGATGCCCGCCCGCATTCACTCGGTCCAGGACGGCGCGAGCCGGTATTCAGTGACGGTGGTCAATTACGCGAGCGATACCGACACGACCGACGTGCTCGGCTCGGTCGCGTTCGCCGCGACCAATTTCCGGCGACGGGGCGGTGAGGTGACCTTCGACGCGTATCAGCAGGTGGATCGGATTCCCGGGCACGAGCTGCACATCAGGAATGCGGACGGCAGCATCACGTACGTCGAAATCAACCTGTTCGAACGGCGGCTTTACATCCTCGAGGCGACCGTGCCGCGCAATGCCGCTCCGCCGCTCGAGTTTCAGATGTCGCTCTCGATCCTCGATGAGACTGGAAACCGGATCCGGTTCGAGCTCGACGCCTGTGGGAACCGGACGACGCGCGTTCCCTAACCCCTAACCCCTAACCCCTAACCCCTAGTTCTCTAACCCCTAATTCCCGCCTTCACCGCCGGCAACGACCTTCGCCGGCTTGGGCATCGCCTTCATCTTCTCGATGTATTCAGGCAGTGTCGTCGCCGCGCCGCCCAGGCGGGGCTCGTACGGCGTGCCGAAGCGGTCGGTCACATTGCGATCAAGCCCGGGCAACGGACTCTTCCCAGGAAGGAAGTGCGGAACCGCTCCGCGTGAGAGCGCCGTTTCCGTCGCCTCTTCGCACGGATACGGCGCCATGTTCATGTTCGGATCGTGCACCCACATCATCGTGCTGCGGATGTAGGGCTCGCTCATCATCACGGGGTCGTAAATGATCACGGTGGCCTGCAGGTAGTCGCCCATCCGCCTCCAGCGCGTACGAACCGTCGCCTGATCGCTCTGCATGAGGCCGTTGCGCCGCAGATACGCCTCCTTCAGGTGGGTCGTCGTCACGACCAGCGTGTCGCCGTCCCATTCACCCGTTGAGAAGCCGCTCCACGTGTGCAAGGCATTGGCCGGCGGATGCGGGCGGCCGTCCATCCAGATCGTCGACTCCTGCTCCTGCATGTTGAGGTGGCCGCGAAACGCGACGACTTTCTGCGTGGCCTGATCGATGTCGGCCCGGAACCGGAGCGCGGAGAGCGGTCCTTCGAGCGAGTAGTCCCATGCGTGCGGACGGCACGCCCACTCGGTGACGTCGAAATCCTCGGGTGACCAGCTCTGGACGCGCCAGCGGGCGGCGTCCGTGACGGGCACGCCTGCGATGTCGCCGGTCAGGCCGCTCCCATCCTGGTTGCGCGGAAGCGGTCGCCACGATCCCATGAGGTCGACCTGGGCGTACGCCGGACAACTCACCAGGACGAACAGCAGCGAGAAGAGCGTGCGTTTCATGGCGTGAAGTCTAGCGCCGAAAACCGCGATGTTGACATATTCCGTAGTGGGAATATATATTCCGTCCGTGCCGCGCGCCGCAACAACATCCGACATTTTCAACGCCATCGCTGAAGGTCAGCGACGCGACATCCTCGTCTACCTCGCGCCGCAGGAACGTCACGTCAGCGACATCGTCGCGAAGTTCACGGTCAGTCAGCCGTCGGTGTCGAAGCATCTCCGGGTGCTCCGGCATGTGGGTCTGGTGACCGCGCGCCGTGACGGGCGGCAGATGTTCTACCGCGCCAACGCGGAGGCAATCCGCCCGCTCCACGAATGGACGGGCATCTTCCAGCAGTACTGGCGCCATCAGCTGGCGCGCGTGAAAGAACGCGCCGAGCGGAAGAACAGGGATTAGGGGTTAGGGGTTAGGGGTTAGGGGTTAGGGATTAGGAGGCACTGTGACTCTCACCGCACCGACACTCGACAGTCTCACGCTGGATCTCACCGAAGAGATTCATGTTCGCGCGTCGCTTGACGCAACCTTCGAAGCGCTGCTGGAGCAGATGGGACCCGGCAACACCGGGGTCGGCGGCGTCCCGATGCCGATGGTGCTCGAGCCGCGGCCCGGCGGCCGCTGGTATCGCGATCTCGGCGACGACAACGGACACTTCTGGGGCCATGTCCAGGCGATCAAGCGGCCGATGTTGCTCGAGATCACCGGACCGCTCTTCATGTCGATACCGGTTGTCTCGAACATCCAGTACCGGCTCAAGGAAGTGGATGGCGGGACGCTCATCTCGTTCCGGCATTCCGCGCTCGGTTTCATTCCCGACGATTTCAAGCAGGGCCTCATGAAGGGCTGGGGCCCGCTGCACGAACGGATTCGCAAACAGGCCGAAGCGCGCCGTTAACGACGCGCAACGTGACGTAGGGGGCCGGCCTTCAGGTCGGCCTGAGGAGGTCAATGATGTCCGCAATCGATAACTTGCTTCAGGAACTCGAGCAGGAGGCGACGACCACGCGTCGCGTGCTCGAGCGCGTGCCCGCCGATCGCCTCGCATGGAAGCCCCACGACCGATCGATGTCGCTCGGTCAGCTCGCGCTGCACATCGCGTCGGTGCCGGGCGCGATCGCCGAGATCTCGCAGATATCGCCGTTCCCCGCGCCGAAGTTCGAGCAGCCGAGTCCGGCGAGTGCCGCCGAATTGCTTCCGGCGCTCGATCAGAGTCTCGCGAAGGCGCGCTCGATTCTTCGGAGCATGACCGATGCCGATCTGTCGAAGATCTGGCGTGTCGTCGACGGTGACCGCGAAGTGATGGCCATTCCGATCGGCGCGATGTACCGCTCGATCATGTTGAATCACTGGTATCACCATCGCGGTCAGCTGTCGGTCTACCTCAGACAGGTCGGCGTGCCGGTGCCGTCGATCTACGGGCCGAGCGCCGACGAAAATCCGTTCGCGGCCTCGCGAGCCGTCGCCTGACGACGCCGTAAACCCGCGCCCCGCGAATTCGACAGGAGCCCTCCCGTCGCAGCATAAGATTGAGCCCCATGGCTGCGACGGGAAAGACCCTGGCCGCCCTCAAAGTCGGCCCATCCACCACGGAATTACGGGAATTCGACCTGCCGGACGTCCCGCCCGATGCGGCCCTCCTCAAAGTCGAGATCGCCGGCGTCTGCGGCACCGACGTCAGCCAGTACAAACTGCCTCTGCGCGGTGCGCCGCTCATCATGGGGCACGAGAACGTCGGCTACCTCGCAAAGGTCGGCCGCGACTTCGAGCGGCTCAAGGGCTTCAAGGAAGGTGACCTCGTCTTTCTCGAGCACTACCTGCCCTGCGGCCACTGTGAGTGGGATCACGTGGGCGAATACCGCCACTGCGCAGCGACGGAATGGTTTTACGATCCGACCGCCATCCGTTACGGCTACACCGCGATCGACATCGAGCCGTCGTTGTGGGGAGGGTTCAGCCATTACGTCTACCTTCCGCTGAACGCCGTGCTCCATCGGGTGCCGCGAGGATTGACGCCAGAAGAGGCCGGCATTGCGACCCCGATGTCGAACGGCATCCAGTGGACCCTGTTCGACGGCGGGGTCGGCTACGGATCATCGGTGCTTATCCAGGGGCCGGGCCAGCAGGGCATGTGTTGCGCGATGGCTGCCAGGCAGGCAGGCGCCTCGGTGATCATCGTCACCGGTACTTCGAAGGATGCGCGGAGACTCGAGGTGGCGAAATTGATGGGAGCCGACGCCGTCATCGATGTGCAGAAAGAGGATGCGCTCGCACGGATCCTGGCGATCACCGAAGGACGGGGCGTGGACGTCATCGTCGACTGCACCAGCGGCGGCGGGAGCGCGCCGGTGCTGCTGGGCATCGAGGCCGCGAAGCGCCGTGCGGCGACGATGGTGATTCAGGGCGAGGGGAACGCGAAGTTTCCGGACTTTCCTATCGGTCGTCTGACGAGGAAGGGCATGACGCTGAAGAGCGCGCGTGGCCACTCCTACCGGGCCGTGGAGCTCGGGCTGCAGAACCTCGCCTCGCATCGGTTTCCGCTCGACTTGTTGACCACGCATCGCTTCGGTCTGGCCGAGGTCGACTATGCCATCAAGTCCGTCGGTGGTGAAGGCGCGCCAGGTGCCATTCACGTGTCGGTGATGCCGTGGAAGTAGCCTTACCCCCACCCGCCGCCGGCTTCCTCGATCGATCGCGCACGATTGCCTCGCCTGGCTTCAACCGCTGGCTCGTGCCGCCGGCCGCGCTGGCCATTCATCTCTGCATCGGCATGGCGTACGGCTTCAGCGTCTTCTGGCTGCCGCTGTCGCGTGCGCTTGGCGTCACCCAGCCGGTCACCTGTCCCGACCTGACGCTCGGCACCGCCTTGTTCACGACGACCTGCGATTGGAGGGTTGCCGATCTCGGTTGGATGTACACGCTGTTCTTCGTCTTCCTCGGATCGTCTGCCGCCTTGTGGGGCGGATGGCTCGAACGCGCCGGTCCGCGCAAGGCAGGTGTGGTCTCCGCCGTCTGCTGGTGCGGCGGCATCCTCATCGCCGCCGTCGGTGTGATCGTCCACCAGCTCTGGATCATGTGGCTTGGCGGCGGGGTGATCGGCGGGATTGGTCTCGGCCTCGGCTACATCTCGCCGGTGTCGACCCTGGTGAAGTGGTTTCCCGATCGCCGCGGCATGGCGACCGGGATGGCCATCATGGGCTTCGGGGGCGGCGCGATGATCGGCGCGCCGCTCGCAAACCTCCTCATGACGTACTTCCGTACGCCCTCGTCCGTCGGTGTGTGGGAGACATTCGTCGTGCTTGCCGCGATCTATTTCGTCTTCATGCTGAGCGGCGCGTTCGCGTACCGCCTGCCGTCCGCGCAGGTCGCCGTGACCGTGCCCAGCGTCCATTTCCACGACGCGCTGAAGACGAAACAGTTCTGGCTGATCTGGGCGGTGCTGTGCCTGAACGTCAGCGCGGGGATTGGCGTGATCGGAATGGCATCACCGATGCTGCAGGAGATCTTCGGCGCGTCGGCCGCGGTGGCCGCCGGTTTCACGGGCCTCATCTCGCTGTTCAACATCGGCGGCCGGTTCTTCTGGGCCTCGCTGTCGGACCGGATCGGCCGGAAAGCAACCTACGCCACGTTCTTCCTGCTCGGCATCGTGCTCTATGCGGCGGCACCCTCGCTCGCGCATGCGGGTGGGCAGGCGGCGTTCGTCCTGGCCGTCTGCGTCATCGTATCGATGTATGGCGGCGGTTTCGCGACGATCCCTGCGTACCTCGCCGACACGTTTGGAACACAGTTCGTCGGCGCCATTCACGGCCGACTGCTGACGGCCTGGTCGACGGCGGGGATCATCGGTCCGGTGCTGGTCAATTACATCCGCGAGGCGCAGATCGCGGCGGGTGTGCCGCGGCAGCAGGTGTACGACTCCACGATGTACATCCTCGCGGGTCTCCTGGTACTTGGCGCAATCGCCAACGCGATGGTGTCGCCGTTGATGCAAATCCCAAATCCCAAATACCAAATTCCAAATCCCAATACACGGGCGGTTGGGATTCGCGATTTGGGATTTGGGGTTTGGGATTTTCGTGCAACGCTGGCCTGGGCGGCCGTCGGCCTGCCGATCGCGTGGGGTACGTGGATCACGCTCACCCAGGCGTTCGTGCTCTTTTCGGGCGGACGTTAGTGATGGATCGCGCAGTTCTCGAAGACCTTGCCGCGGCGAGCCGCATCCTCGTCGATCAGGGCGTCTTCGACGCCGCCGGCCACGTGTCGATGCGGCATCCGCAGGATCCCGGCCGCTTTCTGATGTCGCGATCGCTCGCGCCCGAGCTTGTGGCCGCCGACGACATCATGGAGTTCACGCTCGACTGCACGCCATCCGACGCGCAGGGTCGCAAGCCGTTCATCGAGCGATTCCTGCACGGTGGCATCTACGCGAAGCGCCTGGACGTGATGGCGATTGCACACGGCCATTCCGCGGCGGTCATTCCGTTCGGGCTCGTGTCGAAGCCGATGCGCGCGACCTACCACAACGCGGCCTTCCTCGCGGCCGGTGTGCCGGTGTTCGACATCCGCGACCGGTTTGGCATCACCGACATCGTCATCAGCAGCGCCGAACGCGGGGCGGCACTCGCCGACGCCCTGGGTGACAAGGCAGTGCTGCTCCTGCGCGCCCACGGCTTCGTCGCCGTCGCGCCCGATCTTCCGTCGGCGGTGTTTCGCGCGATCTTTACCGAGGTCAGCGCGCGCGTGCAGCTGCAGGCCGAGGCGCTGGGCGGGCCGATCGCGGCGCTCGACGAGGAAGAAGGCCGCAAAGCGGACGCGATCAACCTGGCGACCGTCGGACGATCGTGGGAACTGTGGAAAAAGAGGGTTTCGTGAAAGAACAGCTCGTCGAAGCGATCCGGATGCTCGAGCGCGCGGGGTACATCGACCACAACGGTCACTGCAGCGCGCGACGCGACGAGAACAGCTTCTACATCAACTCCGGCGCGTCAGTCCGAGGTTCGCTGACGACCGCCGATATCGTGACCGTCGATCTCGGGGGCACCCTCCTCGAAGGCACCGCGCGCCCGCCGCTCGAGTACCACATTCATTCCGAGGCGTACCGCTCGCGTCCTGACATCAACGCAGTGATGCACACGCACCCGCAGTGGTCCACGTTCCTGACGATGACCGGGGTGAAGTATCAGCCGGTGTACGCCCAGGGAGTCCTGCTCGGGGACATTCCGTTGATGGACTCGCCGCTGTCGATCAACACGAAGCCCATGGGCGAGAAGCTCGTCGAACACCTGGCCCGCGGTCCTGCCGTGCTCCTCAAGGCGCACGGCGTCGTCGTGGTCGGCGCCGACATCGTCGAGTGCTTCGCCCTCGCGGCGTATGTCGAGGAGAACGCGTATCGCCAGTACATGGCCATGCAGATCGGCACGCCGTACGTATTCAGCGAGGCGGAGCAGAAGGCGTCACGCGAGAAGCTGTGGACGCCAAGCCTGTTCAAGAAGACCTGGGACCACTATCGGTCGAAGATCTAGATGACGACCTTCGTCATGATGCCCGGAGGAAAGAACTCCTCCGGCTTCATCAGACGATGCGCGATCCCTTGTTGATAGGTGTAGAGCGCCATCTGCTCCCACGTCGGCCGGTTTTCCTCGATCCCGTACGGAAAGAGATCGCCATCGAACATGTCGCGCATCTTGCGCGCATACGTCGTCAGCCAGGGGACCGGATAACGTGAGACGGCAGGATCGAGGATCCGCTCGATCGATCGGCGCTTCGATTCGAGGAACGCGTTGTAGAGATTTCGCGCGACCCAGGGATGCTCGTCGAGGATCGCGCGCCTCATCGCGATGATGTGCATGATCGGCCACACGCGTGTGCGGGCGTAGTACTCCTCCTCCATTCCGAGGTAATGCGGGAACAGCCGCACGACATCCGGGTGGCCTTCGAGGAAGCACGTCGGCGGACGCGCGATGATCGCGCAGTCGATGTCGCCGGCCGCGAGCAGCTCGCTCAGGCTGCGATCGGCGACGCGTGTAATCGACACGCCGCTCGGCAGATTCAGTTCGACCTTCTCCTCTCGGCCAGGAGCGTTGGCGCCCGCTTGATACCACTGCACGTCGGTCAGCGGCACGCCCATCTCGTTGTGCATCCAGCCCCGCATGTAGACGGCGGCCGAATGGGCCCACTCGGGCGAACCGACCTTCTTTCCCTTCAGGTCGGTGATGGCCGTGATGCCGCTCTTCCGGTTCACGTAGAACGACGAGAAGCGGAACAGCCGGGAGCAGATCACCGGCAGGCCGATGATGTCGCTGTCGTCGCGACTGACTTGCGTCGTGAATTTCGCGAACGACAGTTCTGCCACGTCGAACTCGCGGTTCGCGGTGAAGCGTGCGAAACATTCGTGATGTCCGAGGTTCAGCCAGGTGTGATCGATGCCTTCCGCGGTCACCGCGCCGAGCCGGAAATCGCGGAAGTGGTCGTAGTCCGTCGTGGCGATCGAGAGTGTGAGGAGAGACATCAGGGCTTGGGAATAGTAGCTTCTACCGCCGCGCGCAGCGCCGGTGTGACTTCGGGGTCGAGTCCGAACCAGAGCTGCCACGCCATGCACGCCTGATGCAGCAGCATGCCCAGTCCGTCCACCGTCGGATTGCCCCGGCGCCGAGCCGCCGCGAGCAGCGGCGTTTCAAGAGGGGTGTACACGATGTCGGCGACGATCGCCGTGTTCGGAAGCGTCTGCAGCGCCAGGTCCAGCGCCGGCTGACCGATCATTCCCTGACTGGTCGTGTTGACCAGCATCGCCGCGCCATCCAGTGCGCGGTACCGATCGTCCCAGGCGTATGGCGTCACCGCCGATCCGAACTGCCGCGCGAGCCCGTCCGCGCGCGCGGGGGTGCGATTGACGATCCGGACTTCACGGGCACCGCGGTCGAGCAGGCTGTACACGACCGCGCGGGCGCCGCCACCGGCGCCGATGACCGTCACCGGTCCATCCGCTGCACGCCACGCGGGCTGGTGCTGCAGGATGTTCCGCGCGAAGCCATGAACGTCGTTGTTGGTGCCGAAGAGTGACCCGTCGGGCCGCACGACGACACAGCTGATAGCGCCGATCGCGCGCGCCACATCGTCCACCTCGTCAACGATGGCGATCGCGCGCTCCTTGTGCGGAATCGTCAGGTTGCATCCCGCAAAGCCGAGCGGATCGAGTGCGCGAAGCGCAGGCTCGAGCCCGTCTGGCTCGATCGCGAGCGGAACGTACGTGCCCGCCAGACCGTACAGCTTGAAGAAGTAGTTGTGCAGGACAGGGGAGCGCGAATGCATCACCGGCCAGCCCATGACAGCGGCAAGTAGAAACCGGTCGGGCGAGTGGGGCTGGTGAGGCGGGGTGGGCTGATGGGTCACGTGAGGCGGGTTGGAATTTTATCCGTACGCGCCCCACAGGATTGATTGTGCACTCCGGGGATCCCGTTCCGCACGGCCATGCCCCTGCGAGTCCACCTCCGAGATGATCGGTTTGGTCTTATCATCCACGCCCTGCGCCACGGATCCCAGTTGAGCCGGCCGTGAACGCATGACGGTTCTCGGGGCTAGGAGAACTTCAGTTGGTGGCGCGCGTCTCTATCAGTCTTCGTCCTGCAATCCACACCGAGTGGATCTGGCGGGTGTTCCGGATGTCGGTCAACGGGTTCGCGTTGAGCACGAGCAGATCGGCCTGCTTGCCGGCGGCGATCGTTCCGAGCTGCTGCTGGACATTGGCCGCGCGTGCCGCACCGCTGGTCGCCGCGAGAAGCGCCTGCATCGGCGAGAGGCCCGACTTCACCATCTCTTCGAGCTCGACATGCTCGAAGTAGCCCTGCCACTGGCCTTCGTTGGTGCCGGTGTCGGTGCCGAGCGCAATCGTCACGCCCGCATCCGACAGCGTCTTCAGGTTCTTGCGTCCCTGCGCGAGCGCATCCTTGATCATCTGCGCCGTCGGATCCTTGCGAATCTTGTCCTGGTTGACCGGGTCGCTCAGCTTCGCGAGCTCGTTCTGGTAGTACGACCCCGGAATGTGGCGCGTGAAGAAGGCGTCTGAAAAGTAGGGCGGAGTCGTCTCGTACGCGAACTGTGCGATGTCGCGGGTCAGCGTTGGGATGTACGCCACGTTGCGCGCCTTGATCGCCGCAATCGTGGCGGCATCGACCGGCTGATCGCGGATGCTGTGCGCGATCACGTCCACACCCTTGTCGAGCAGTCCCTTCGCGTCGCGCAGGTAGAACAGGTGGGCCGCGGTGCGCAGCCCGCGCTTGTGCGCCTGGTCGATGAGCGCGCCGTAGACCGCCGGCGTCATGTCGTTCGGTCCGCCCGGCACGTGCATCTTGACGATGTCCACCTTCATGTCGGCGTAGCCGTTGACCTTCATTCTGGCTTCGTCTTCCGTCTTGAGGCCCTGGAGGCTCTGCGCCGCCACGAGCACCCGCGCGCGGTCGATGCCCGTCTTGCCCGGCACCGATTCATCACGCAGCGTCAGCGCGTCGGCCACGACGTTGAGGCCGATGCCGAGCACCTGGACGGTCGTGATGCCGTAATCCGAGTACAGCCGCAGCTGCCCGGCCAGCCTGTCGCGCGCCGGGCGGTTCGACGTGTCGGCGTTCAGATGGCCGTGCGCGTTGATGAGCCCGGGGACGATGGTCTTGCCGGTCATGTCCACGCGCGTGGCGCCGGCTGGAACGGCCACGTTGGCGCCAAACGCCTGAATGCGTCCGTCGGCCACGAGAATCGTCGCGCGCTCCACCGGCGCCGCGCCCGTCCCGTCGATGACGCGTGCGCCCGTCAGCGCGACCACGCCTCCTGCGGCAGGCGCCTGCGCGTGTGAGCGGTCGTCTGCGATCACAGCCAAGGTCAGAGCGATGCCAATGACGACTGCTGCGACGCGCGTGGCGTGTCGAATCATGTGTGTCTTCCTCGTTGAGAACTAACGACCGCGTCCCGGCGGGTTCGGCACGTCGGGCTCGTTATGATAGATGAACTGGTACCGGACGCGCGTCCCGGTCGCGTCGAGCCATCCAAGCGACTGCTGGATGATCGTCGGCGGCGGGTATCCCTTCGGCACTGTCGCCTCGAGGACGATCAAATGGTTCTCGTGCATGTAGACGGAGACGAACGTCCGCGACTGATCCTTGTTGTTGGTCAGCTGCAACTCCTGGCCGGACACGAGGTCCGCGAAGTTCGCCATCATGTTCGTGACCGTGACATCGGGCTTGATGTACTTGGAAATCGCATAGACCACCGCGCCTCTGATGTCGTTCTTCCAGTAGCCCAGCCCCCAGTCATGGATGCCCTGGCAGGTCTCGGCGCCCGGCGGGCAGAGCCGCGCGCGTTCGGTCAGCACGCGTTCATCCGGCGAGTAGTCGACCGCCGTAATCGAAAATCGTCCCGCGCCCGAGGTCCCGCTGTAGACGCGGGCCGGCAGGATGGCGCCGAACTGCGTCGTCCACGTCGTCTCCGTGATCTTCGGAGTTCCAGGGAACGTCACGGTGAAGTGGTCGTCCTTGCTGAGGAACTCGGTCCAGTCTTCCTGCGCGACCGCCGTTCCCGTCACGGTAAGAATCAGCGTGGCGATGATCGACATCATTCGCATACAGGCGCTCCTGCCGGCAGCTGAATCAATTCCTGAAATCCACGGTGGTCCGCAGCGTGTTGCTGTCGATCCCCGTAGCATCGCTCGTCCGCACCTGCACGTCGCAGGGGCCCTTCGGCGGATCGCCTGTCAACGTCCGCGGATCCGGAATGCGAGCGCGCACCGTCCCTGCGGAGATCTGACCCCGGACCGCGCCGACGATCGGTTCGGGCACGCAGCCGATGGTGAACCAGACGTAGGGCGTGGCGCCGAGATCGTTCGAGGGGTCGGTTGCCGCGAACTGCAATTCGAGCGCGGGCTTGCTCGCGGTACCAGAGGGGATCTTCAAGTCCGAGATCGCCGGGACGTGGGTGGGCACCGCAATCGTGTACGGCTGTGTTCGTCCGTTCGGCATCACGAGCACCAGCGATCGGTCGCCTGGTGCGGCGTCGGCCGCGACGTTGAGCGTGAGCAGCCACCAGCCGACACCCTGGGCGTTCTCGGCGAGCTTGAGTCCCGCCACGGTGATCCCCGCAGCCGGCGTGATCTCCGCCGACTTCACATCGTCACGCGTCGGGACCGCGACGCTGACAAGCGTCGTCTGCCCACGGGGCACGTGATGGGGAAAGGCGTATTCGATCTTGAGCTGCTGAGCGGCGCAGGGTCTCGCGACGGGACCCACGAGAGCCGCTGCGGTGGCGAGGGTGGCGAACCAGAAACGCGTATGAAGCTCCATGGGTCACCCGTGTGGACCTTAGCACTCCCCCTACACGTGTCAACCTGAAATTGAGCGCCGGAGCACGGCCGAGCCAGCCGGGAGGATAATTGGAGCGAACATGCTCAGGAAAGACCAGAACGACCTGCTGACACAAACGGGCCCGGACACGCCGCTTGGTTCGATGTTCCGGTGCTATTGGATTCCTGCGCTTCTCGCCGAAGAACTGCCGGAACACGACTGCCCGCCGGTTCGCGTGAAGCTTCTGTCCGAGCGCCTGATTGCCTTTCGCGACACCGACGGCCGCTACGGGCTGATGGACGAATTCTGCGCCCATCGCGGCATCTCGCTCTGGTTCGGCCGCAACGAGGAATGCGGGCTGCGCTGCCCGTACCACGGGTGGAAGTACGACGTCACCGGGCAGTGCATCGACATGCCGAACGAGCCGGAGCAGTCGGCGTTCGCGAAGAAGGTCAAGCTCAAGTCCTATCCGCTCGTCGAACGCGGTGGCGTTCTGTGGACCTACATGGGCCCGGCGGAGACACAGCCGCCGCTCCCGGAGTACGAGTTCGCGATGGTGCCTCCGGCGCAGACCTACACGTCGAAGCGGCTGCAGGAGAGCAACTGGCTGCAGGCCATGGAAGGCGGCATCGACTCGAGCCACGTGTCCTTCCTGCATCGCGGCGATCTCCACACCGATCCGCTCTTCAAGGGCGCACGCGGCAACCAGTACAACCTCGGCGACATGCGTCCCGTCTTCGAGGTGGTCGAAAGCACCGGCGGCCTCTACATCGGAGCCCGGCGCAACGCCGAGAACGGCACTTATTACTGGCGTATCACGCAGTGGGTCATGCCGTCGTACACGATGATTCCGCCACGCGGGAATCATTCGGTCCACGGTCACTTCTGGATCCCCATCGACGACGAGAACTGCTGGACCTGGAGCTTCGACTACCACCCGACGCGGGCGTTGACGGAGGCGGAACTGACGGCGATGCGCGCGGGTAAAGGCATTCACGCGAGGGTAGACGGCCACTTTCGTCCGCTGGCGAACAAGGACAACGACTACCTGATGGACCGCGCGGCGCAGAAGGCGGGGAAGACGTACAGCGGCATCGAGGGGTTCGCGATGCAGGACGCATCGCTGCAGGAGAGCATGGGACCGATCGTCGATCGCACGAAGGAGACGCTCGTCTCGACCGACAGCGGCATCATCATGGCGCGCCAGCGGCTGCTCCGTGCGGTGAAGGCGTTCACCGAGGAGGGTGTCACGCCGCCGGGTGTCGATCTCGATCACCAGCGCGTGCGTTCAGCGGCACTGTTGCTGCCCCCCGACCAGCCGTTCAAGGACGCGGCGCGCGACGCGTTGATCGCGCATCCGGGTGTGGCACCCGCGTCGGTGTAGGCAGATGGAAAGCGAATCCGCGCGCATGAGTTCCGCCGCGGAGGCGCGCTTCCGCATCCAGTCCCCTCCCGAGACGAACCGTGCGGTCAAGGTCATCGACCTCGACTCGGCGACCGAGGCAGACATCCGACGCCTCATGGGGGAGGTCGATCAGGCCGATCTGGTGCTGATGCTGGTGAGCGCGGGCGGCAATGCCGCGGCTGCGGCGACCATCGGTGAGGCCTGCAGTGCCAGGCGGGTCATGACACACACGGTCATCGTCCGTGCCGCATCGGCGACCGACGAGGCGCTGTCGAAGACGCTTGCGCAGGTCCGCCCCTGGTCGCTCATGGTGGTCGTCGTCAACGACGACGACTACGTCGACGACATCCTCAGGTCCTTCCGATAATCTTCCGGCACGCCTCGAGGCCGGCAAACGTCCGTTCCGGCGCAGCCATCACGAACCCGTACCCATCGTCGAGCACGCGTTGAGCATTCCTCGTGTCGACGTGCGGATGCCCGCAGACCACGCCGTGCTCCCTGCAGGTTCGCCGGATGGCCGTCATAGCCTCGATGACGGCCGGATGCTCGTACTGTCGAGGGAACCCGAGGTTCTGCGAGAGGTCGCCCTCCCCGATCAGCACGACGCCAATGCCTTTTACCTCTTTGAGGATGCGTGGCAGATTGTCGACGCCATCCACGTCCTCGCACATGACGATGACGAGAATCTCGCCCTGCGGCGCGAGCGGCCACACATCGGCCTTCGCGTAGTACTCCTGCGGGGTGATGCCCCAGTACCGCGCCGCGTGCACGGGTTGATCGCCGCGGACTCCGGCAGGCTCGTATACCGGGGCGCCTTTCGGGCGCGGGTACCGGCACGACGCGACCGCGTTGTACGCCTGTTCCACGGTGCTGATGCGTGGCCAGACCACGCCGTACGCGCCGATGTCGAGCGCCTGCTTGGCGAGCCACTGATTCATCTCGCCACCGTTGGCCGGGATGCGGATGAGCGGCGTCACCGCTGGTGACAGCGATCCGCGCTCGGCGATCTGCTTCCTGTTCAACAGGTACTGCAGGCAGTCGCGCAGCGTGCCGATGTCGTACGGGTTGTGCTCGGCTTCGAATACCACGCCGTCGTACGTGGTGGTCGCGAGCGCGATGGCACTCTCGACTGACGGCGGTGAGAACGTCGTCACCGGTATCTGGCCCTGCTCGAGGGCACGGATCACACTATTGAGGCGCGGCGTCTGAGGCATCGCGCATTAGTATTGTCCGGGTGCGCAAGAAGGTCACCATCGCCTCACTGCAGCAGATGAAAGACGACGGGCGCAAGATCGTCGGCGTCGTCGTCTACGACCATCAGATGGCGCGCGTCGTGGATCGTGCGGGGGTGGACCTCGTCTCAGTGGGTGATTCGGTCGGCGTGAACATGTGGGCGCACACCGACGAGCACGCAGTCACGCTCGACGAGATCTTTCCAGCACATTGGGATCCTAAGCTTAGAATTCCACGTGGACAAGTTGTCGCG
>JADMIO011367073.1_pt1 | contig 57582 bp, 51 predicted proteins | sample 8958161 | NCBI WGS metagenome assembly JADMIO01 (sample SAMN16585339, study PRJNA669376) | soil metagenome | isolation source: Crop rotation soil | place: USA: Cullars Rotation, Alabama | collected 2011 | reverse complement strand
GCGACAACTTGTCCACGTGGAATTCTAAGCTTAGGATCCCAATGTGCTGGAAAGCGACGCCGAGACGGCGCGCCAACATTCGAAAGTTGTCCAGTTGGTGGAGTCGCGACGAATGGTCGACGATGGCATCGAATCCGAAGTGTCGCGCCTGGCCGGGCACGCGAAAGCCGACGCGATACGCTGCGCCCGACACCACCGCGAGCAACGCGTCGACGCGAGGCCACGGGCCGCACTCGAGTAGAACGTCCAGCCGCAGGCGGCGAATGCGCGCCGCCGCGTGAAACGGACGCGCCGGGTCGATGACGACTCGCTCGCTGACCGCCGCGCCGAGCAAATTGCCAGCCTCCGCGTTGTCGCGGCCCGTGATCAGGACGACAGCCGCCTGCGGGAACCGGGCGCGCAGCGCCTCGGGAATTCCGGCGAGCAACAGGGTGTCGCCAATTGCCGCGGTCTTCAGAATGCCGATACGGCGAATGTCGGCGTCGGCGGGACGTTGGCGTTTGCGCGCGAGGGCGAAGAGCGCGATTGCAGGGATGCCGACGTATCGATCGAGCTGGCGCAGCCACTGCGACGTGCGACGCGCCACGACCGTCTGCCTCACTCCGCCGCGCGCCGTAGGGGAACGGGGACGCGCATCGAGTCCGGTGTCGGCATCGTGAACCAGGCAAGTGCCAACAGCAGCCAGAATGCCGGCTCCGTGGCCGTCTGATAAAAAATGTTGAATGCGATGGCGCCGGCGACGAGTGGGCGCCATGGACCGCCGGTCACGACCGGCGCCGCCGTCAAGATCAGCGTCAAGAGCAGTGCGCCGATTCCCGCCTCGGCGAACATCGTGAGGTACAATGAGTGGAAGTTGCCGTACCGGCTATCGGGAAAGATGTCCCGCAGCACAATGTACGCGTTCCCGAACCCAAGCCCGAATAGCGCCCGGGGCAGCGATTCCAATCCTTCGTCGATGCCGCGTTCGATCAACGTGACGTGCCCTTGCGCCGAACCTTCGGTCGTTGAAAATCGTTTGACGGCCGCGGAGCTTGTGACGATGTCGAGCCGATCCAATGACGAGGGGTTGGCGAAGACGAAGGTTGCCGCGGCGACCGTCGCGAGCGCGGCAGCCGCGGCGCCGCGCAACGATATGCCGCGCTGGCGCGAAGCCAGCGCTACGCCGAGCGCCGCGAACGCGCCCAATGCCGCGGAGCGCGACATGGTTGCCAGCAGCAACAGCGTGCAGAGGCCGATGCTCAGACTCGTGGTGACTTTGCCGAATCGGGCCGCGGCGATCGTAAAAAGGTAGAACAACAACACGAACCCACCGCGATTGGCGTCGTGGACGGGACCGGCCGGGCGCGGCAGCACTCCGGCATTCTGCAGCGAATCGAAGTGAGCCGTTACCGTGCCGATCCGGAGCAACTCCGGTCCCTGTCCGATCCACCACAGACTTTCCGCCACGTCGAACAGCGCAAAGAGGCCGAGACTGGCGATCGCCCCCCGCGCGAATACTTTGGCGAGGTCGGTGCGATCCGCGCACAGCAGGGCGACGGCGAACGTACCGCCGACATCGATCACCAACAGGCTCGCCCGCGCCGCTGACACCGGAAGATTGATCGCGCGAAACACGGACAGGAACACGACGGCGACAAGGGCAACCGCAGCGGTGATGTACACGAGCGCCGGCCGCGGCACCGTGATCGCTCGGCCGCGCCGCCCGCGCCGCACCAGTTCAGCGGCGATGACCACGGGGGTGAGGACCAGAAAGGGCGTGATGACGAACGGCCCGTCCCCGCCCGCGAGATCGATCCGGTCGGCACCGAGCAATGCGATCCACAGCGACAGCAGCAATCCGCTCATCGAGACCGGCGCGTGGCCCGCCATCGGTTGCTTCGAGGACATTGTTAAGCTTAGTATCGCCGCATCATCGCACGCGAGTCCCCGACATGCGCATTCTCGTCGTTCACGTCGCCGGCATCGGCGACGCCGTCATGGCGTCGACGGTCGTGGCGCGCCTCCGTGCGGAATGGCCCGACGCGCGCATCAGCTGGATGTGTAGTGTCGTCGTAGCGCCGCTCGTTGCTCTGTACGACGGTGTCACCGAAACAATCGTCGTCGATCAACAGGCGCTGTTTCGCGGCGGGCCCTGGGCCCGTCTCCGCGCCATCGCCGGTGTGTGGCGGAGGATCGTCGGCCGGGGCTTCGATCGCGTGCTCATGCTGCACGTAGATCCTCGCTTTCGCGTCCTCACGCTGCCGCTGATCGCCGTGCCAACACTCGCGCTTTCGCGCGACCGTTCCGGTGACATGATTCCGGTGCCCGGCCGCTTTCTCGGGGACGAATACGCTCGGCTGGTCGGTGGGACCAAGCATGTCGGGCCGATCGAGCGCCGTTATGATGTTCTCAATCTGCGCGCGAAGGTCCAGCAACTCGTGGCCGCCTCCGCAACCACGATCGGCCCGGGCCGGCAACGACGCGTGGTGCTCGTTCCCGGCGGCACGCGCAACGCGTTGCGCGAGGACGTTCTTCGCCGATGGCCGGTCGACCACTATGCGTGGCTCGCCCGCGAACTGATTGCCGCCGGGCTCGAGGTGGCCCTAGTGGGCAACGCGCAGGACACGTGGGTCCGCCCGTCATTCGATGGTATCGCAGTGACTGACCTGCTCGGCGCGCTGTCGTTGCCGGAGACATTGCGCTTCATGGCGGACAGCGATCTCGTGATTTCCCACGATACCGGGCCGATGCATCTTGCCCGGCTCGTGCGCGCGCCGTTGGTGGCACTGTTCGGACCAACCGATCCGGCCCATTTCGTCTTGCCCGACGACACGGTGACCGTTCTCTGGGGCGGGGCCGAGCTTGCTTGCCGGCCCTGCTACGACGGCAGGGAGACAGCGCGGTGTACAAATAACATTTGCCTCGGCCGACTGCTCCCTCAACAGGTGTTGCAGCACGCGCTTGCGCGTTTAGCGGATTGAGCACGACGCCATCCGTTTAGATACCGATGCGAGGCCTCCCCACGCGAGGGCTCACCGGTTACCCTACTGATCGCGCGATGACAAAAACATTCAGCTCGTTTCGTCACTGGCGCCGGCACGTCGCGGTGCTGGCTTGTTTTTTATGTACCGCTCTCCCGGCACAAGGCCAGGACGCTCCACCGTCCTCGGCGGTCGACTCCACCTTTACGCTCGAGCCTGGCGACGTCCTTCGAGTAGGTGTTTGGCGCGAACCTGACCTCTCCGGCGATTTCATGGTGAATGAAGCGGGTCGGATAACCCTCCCCATGCTCGGGCCCGTTCAAATCACTGGACGGCTTTGGGCACATGTCCGCGACTCGCTACTCGCCCAATACGCCATTCAGCTTCGCAATCCATCGGTCACCCTGATCCCACTGCGCCGCGTTCATGTACTCGGCGAAGTGTTCAGGCCTGGAGTGTTCCTCGCGGACCCGACCACCAGTCTTGCGGGACTCGTGGCACTCGCCGGCGGAGCGACGCCGAACGGGGATCTCCACCGTGTTCGAGTCGTCAGAGATGGCAAAGTCATCGTCAACAACGCCTCGGTCGAGAGCCTTCTTTTGCAGAGCGTCCGTTCGAACGACCAGGTGTTCGTCGACCGCCGATCCTGGCTGGAGAGGAATGGCGCCGTGGTCGCATCCACGTTGATTTCCGCGGCGGGAATTCTGGTCACGATCCTTCATCGATGACGCACAGCCCCCCGTCCGTTCGCGCCCTCGGACCGGCGACTGTCGTCACGGTCGGCGATCCGGCGGTGCTCTCGCTTCGCGAGCTCACGCGCCGCATCGGCCGCCGACGGACCCTCATACTTTCTGTCGCGGCCGTCACCTTCGCCGTGTTCGCCACTTACACGTTCGTGGCGACGCCGAGGTACCGCAGCGAAGCGCGGCTGCGCATCGAGGCCGAAAACAGCGGCGCCCTGATGATGAGCGCAATCGTCGACCAGACCTCTTCGGGAACGCCGGGCGCCGCGGGCGCCGCGGGCGCGGCAAGTGCCGCGGGCGGGGGAGGTTCCGGTGGTGCGGGTGGTCTCGGAAGCCTGTTGGGCCTCGGGCGCGAGGAGTTGGAAACGGAGATTGCCATCCTCAACAGCGATCGCGTGGCGGATGCCGCCGTCGATTCGCTGGCGCTGTCCGTGCGCCTCATCTCTCCCAACGTCAGCCGGTCGGCTCTGCTGAGCGCGCGGGTCGTGGCACCCGAGGTGGACGCCGACGGCAAATTGACGCTCACTCGTCAGGCCGGTGGTCGGTATCGAGTGGAGCACAGCGATTTTGATGATACTCCAAGCGTTCCAACGATCATGATCCCGGGAACGCCGGTGCAAATCGGAGGGATCGTGATCATGCTGCTGCCTCGGCTCGCCACAGCTGGACCGGAGAAGATCGTGTTGCGGATCCTCCCGCGGTACAAAGTGCATAAGCTGCTCAAGACGCGGCTCAGCATCGAACGCCAGGAAGGGGGGTCGCGGCTCATCGAGGTTCAGTTCGACGACCCGGACCGCCAGCTCGCCGCGGAGTTCGTCTCCGTGTTGATCCGAGAGTACGTGTCATACAGCACGAGCATGACCCGGACGGAGGACACCACGACGGTAGCGCAGCTCCGCCTTCAGGTAGACTCAACGGCGCGGCGGCTCACCGAAGCGGAACGGACCCTCCGTACGTTCGAGGAGCGGAGCCGATTGATCATGCCGGAAGATCAGGCGACCGCGCAGATCGAGCGGGTGAGCGCGATCAGCACGAAGGTCGACGCGCTCAGCACGGAGCGGAACGCCCTGGCGCGCATGCTGGAGCTCATCCGACAGCGGTCGCAGGGAGGCTCCGACGTTTCCGCGTACCGTCAGCTCGCGACCTTTCCGTCGCTGATTACCAACGGGTCGATCCAGGACATGTTGCGTACCCTGGGGGATTTGGAAAACAGGCGCGCCGAATTGGGCGTCCGTCGAACGGAAGCGAACGTCGAGTACAAGGTGCTGACCGATCGGATCACCGCGATTGAACAGCAGCTGTTCTCGACGGGGTCGCAGTACCTGGAGAGTCTCGACCAGCAGTTGGCGATGACGGTGCGCACCGTCTCAGCGCTCGGCGATACGCTGAACGCGATGCCGAACGCCGCGATGCAGTACGCGCGTCTCGTTCGGGATCGCACGTTGCTGGAGACGATCTATATCGCGTTGCAAAAACAACTGAAGCAGGCAGAGCTGCGCGACGTGCTTCGCCAGGAGCGAGTCAAGATCGTGGATGTGCCGCGCGTCGCCAACGTGGACAATCCGGCCTTCCCGAAAAAGGAGGTCATGCTGCCGGTGGGCGCCATACTGGCCCTCGCGCTAGCGTTGACCGTGGCCTTGTTCGCCGAACTCTGGCGCGAGCCGGTGGTGACCGTCGCCGCGGTGACGCCGATGAATCCTGCGGTGGAATGAGCACGACTGGTACGGCGACGCCGCACGTCACCGTGGTGGTCGTCGCGTACTGCAACGAAGAAGAGGCGGCTACGTGCCTCGAGTCGTTATTGGGGGTGACCTACGAAGCATTAACGATTCTTCTCGTCGACAATGCGTCGCCCGACGGCTCCGGGGAACGGCTGCACCGGCGGTTCCCGCAAATTGATTATCTGTCCTTGTCGACCAACGGCGGCTACACCGCGGGAAACAACCGCGGGATGGAGTGGGCGTTGGCGCGTGGGACGGACTACGTGCTGCTGCTGAATGACGATACCGTGGTCGCCGCGGACTGCGTGCGCTGGCTGGTGCGTGCTGCCGAGGACACGGGCGCGGCTGCGGCTGCCCCGCTGATCGTCTACTACGACGAACCGGACATCGTCTGGTATGGCGGAGGCACTTACTCACGCGCCCGAGCGATGTGTACGCATCTGCTGGAGAACAAGCCGGTCGATCCGACGCAGACCAGGCGGGCGATTACGTTTGTCTGTGGATGCTGTGCGTTGCTTCGCGCTGACGTGTTGCGCCGGGTGGGCGGTTTCGACGAGAGTTATTTCATGTACGCCGAAGATCTCGAGCTGTCGGTGCGTTTGCTCGAGGCCGGATACACGCTCATATACGAACCGAAGGCGCGTGTGCTGCATCGCACCGAACGAGCGGGAGAGCCGGCGCCGTGGCAGATTGTGTTGCGTGACAGGAACCGGCGGCGGATGGTCGCGCGGCATTACGAAGCGCTCGACCGCGTGCGGTTCGCGCTCTGGTTCTATCCCACACGCGCCGTTCATTTCGCGCGGTACGCGTTCCGTATAGACGGAGGACGGATGCGCGCCATTCTGACGGGCGCGTTCGGATCGATCGCTGACACTCGAGGACCTGTACAATTGCGATAAGGACGGATGAATGTTTCACAGTGACGTGAACGCGCTGTTCACTGGTTGAGCATCATCGGCCTGACACTTGCGAGCCGCGACGCCGCCGCCGAGCGGGACTCGAGTAAGTGCAACATTTCATGTCCAAGCTGAACCAATGCCGAGTAAGTTGACAGCACAGGCGGTCGGTACGTCGCAACAGCAGAGCACGTCCCTGTCCGATCGCCTGCGCCGCGCGGCGATGGGCGCGAACGGCAGTCGGCGGGTGGTGGTCATCGGCGCGCCGGGCGATGTGCCGCGCGCGCTCGAACATCCTGCCGTCGACCAGGGCGACTTGAACGTCGCGGCCGTCCTTGCGGTGGACACTGAGTCGGAGGAAGGGCGCATCGGGATGGGCCGGCTGGCCGAGCTACTGGACGCGCATCAAGCGCAAGCCATCCTCGTCGCGGGACCGATCGGGCCGACGACGATGCGCACCGTGGCGGATCTCGCGCTGGTGTACCACTGCGAGTTGCTCGCCGTGATGCCGACCGAATTCTTGGCTGATCACAATCCCGTGATCGTCTGGACCGGCGAGAGTCCGCTGGTGCAGTTGACGGGCAAGAAGGTCGGGCGACTCAGCGCCGCTGTGAAACGGTTGACCGATATCGTCGGGGCGGCGCTCGGCTTGGTGCTGTTATCGCCCGTGATCGGCGTCTTGGCGGTTCTCGTGCGGATCGATTCACATGGCCCGCCGATCTTCAGGCACGACCGCGTCGGCCAAGGTGGCAAAACCTTCAAGTGCCTCAAGCTGCGCACCATGCGCGCGGGCGCCGAAGAATTTCTTCGTGCCAACTCCGACCTATACGAGGACTATCGGCGCAACCACTACAAGCTGCCCGAGGATCGTGATCCACGGGTGACGGCCTTCGGACGTTTTCTCCGTCGAACGAGTCTGGACGAGCTGCCGCAACTGTGGAATGTGCTGAAAGGCGAGATGGCGCTGGTCGGCCCGCGACCGGTCATCGGTGAAGAGCTGGACCATTACGGGGAGAGCCGCGCGCTCTTGCTCTCGGTACGCCCCGGGTTGACGGGAGCCTGGGCGGTCAGCGGACGGCACGCCGTCGGGTATCCCGAACGGTGCACGATCGAGCTGGACTACGTGCGGCAGTGGAGCTTGCACATGGATCTGGCGATCCTGCTCATGACAGTTCGAGCGGTAACGCGGCGGAGCTAATGCCCGCCGTCACGAAGCGAACGACGCTTCGTGCCCGATGGCATCTTCCCGCACCATTGGTCGTCTCCGCGCATCGAACTAAGCTTCAGGCATGGGTGAGCGGCTGCTGATCGTCGGCGCGGGCGTGGTGTCTATGCGCGACATGGCACTCACGCCGGTCCGGAACGGGACATGAAACGTGGCCTCGCGTGCGTGCTCCTGCTGGCCCTCGTCGGGTGCGACACCTTGCTCACCAAGCCGTCGCTGTACGCCACGATGCCGACGGTGGTCACGCGGCGGAACGGCGAGCCGGTTCCGGGTGCCACGGTAACGCTCTACACGGGCGCGCGTCCCATGGGCTACGGGACCACGGGAGCGGACGGTCGATTCGTCTTCACGCGCGTGCCCCCAGGCACCTACGGCGTTGTCGTGACTCCGCCGGAGGGCTACGGTCTGATCGAGGAGCTGACGAAAGGACCTGTGACGAATGTCGTCGACGGCATCACCATCTGGGGGAGCACGCCGCCCGAGGCACACTTTCATTTTCTCAAACGCGGGCCGGGCGCGATCGCATTGAGCGTCACGGGATTGAACGGCACCGCGTTGGCCGGTCTCCCGGTCGTGCTTGAGGGCGAAACGTCCAGCGTGGCGACGACCACCGACGTCGCGGGCGCCGCGCGGTTCGATCCAGTACCGTACGGTCTCTATCAACTCACGGTCACGCGTCCATTCGTATACGGAGGGTCTTATTACCGTGATTTCGTCACGCCGTCCGATTCGTCGTACGCCGTGCGGAGCGGAATCGTCGTCGACGAAGGTGTCGAGGATTCGATCGACATCGCGCTTCCGTCCTGCACGGGCACGGTCAATCTCCTGGTGCTCGATGAGCTCAACGCGCCCGTGCCATCCATTCCGGGCGCGCTGCTCGATGGCAGCGCCACGCTCAACGCTCGATCGACCGCAGCGGACGGACGGGCACATTTCAATGCGCCGTGTGTGCGCCCGCTGCAACTCCGTATCGACGTGCCCAGCGGCTTCGCCGTCGCTGGTGGCGCGTCGAACGTCTCCGGCGCCATCACGCTGTTGGGTGGCCAGGCGACGGACGTTGTTTTTCATTTGCGCCACACGTCGTGACGTCCACGACGCCCATCACCGGCCGACCACCCTCCTGATGCTCAATCGCTCAACGTTCCGTCGCGGTGTCTGCAGTGGAGTGTGATTATTTGATCGTGGGTGCCGGGTTCAGTGGTCTGGTGCTCGCCGAGCGCCTCTCGAGTCAACTCGGAAAGCGGTGTATCGTCGTGGAGCGCCGCAATCACGTCGGCGGCAACGCGCACGACGAGTACGATGCCGCGGGCGTTTTGGTACATCGGTACGGCGCGCACCTCTTCCAGACCAACGCCCTGCGCCTCGTCGACTATCTTGCGCAGTTCACGGAATGGCATCCGATCGAGTTCGAGGTTCGTTCCTACACGCGCGGCACGTATTGGAGCTTTCCAATAAATCTCAACACATTCGAGCAGCTGATCGGCGCGCCAAGTACGACCGAGGCGTTTGAAGCCTATCTGGCCGCCCAGCGGGTGCCGATCGACCATCCGAAAGACTCGGAAGAGGTCATCGTCTCCCAGGTGGGCTGGCCGTTGTACGAACAATTCTTCAAGGGCTACACTCAAAAGCAATGGGGCCGCCCGCCCAAGGAGCTGGCCGCGTCAGTCTGCGGCCGCATTCCCATTCGAACGAATCGGGACAACCGCTACATCGACGCTCGCTTTCTCGGACTTCCTACCGAGGGCTACCACCGGCTGTTTCAACGAATGATCGCCGCGTCGCCGGGCCTACGGATTCTGCTCAACACGGACCACCGCGAGGCGATGACGCAGATTCGGCACTCACATCTCATCTTTACCGGCGCGATCGACGAGTTCTTTGATTATCGCCTCGGCCGATTGCCCTATCGCACGCTCCGGTTCGAATTCGAATCGTTCGAGGCCAGGCAGCTCATGGAGCGACTGCCCATCGCCGGAAAACCTGGCTTCTGGCAGGCCGTGTTCCAAGTCAACTATCCGAACGACTACGACTACACGCGGATCGTCGAGTTGAAGCACGTGACGGGGCAGCGGTGCGCCAACACGACGATCACTCGCGAGTACCCGGCGCCCTATACACCGGGATCCGAACGGTACTACCCGATTCCCGCGCCGGACACCGCGGCGCTGTATGCCCAGTACGCGGCGCTCGCCCAAGCCACTCCGAACGTGAGCTTCGTCGGGCGGTTGGCGACCTATCGGTATTACAACATGGATCAGGTCGTCGCGATGGCACTCGCCGAGTTCGAGCGAATCGCCGAGCGCGAACACCGCGAGGCCACGGCGCGGTCAGGCGCGGAGTAGGGCGGCGATCTTCCGCAGCGCGCCGGCGGGCAGCAACTGTAAACGGAGCAGATCGACCTTGCGGCCCCACATGCCACGATCGGGCATGTTCGCGAAGTCGCGCAAGAAGGCTCGATCGGCGTCGCTCAACTCCGCCGAGTACCGTTCGAGCACCACGCCCGCTTGGCGCGCCGCTTTGCCCAGCTTCGTGCGGAACAACGTCGTACGCGCGAGCGAGCGCCACACGGCGCGCGGCAGCCGCCGGAACGCGACTGCACCTCGCGGCTGCGCGCCGACGTCATTGCCGCCGTGTTGGCGGTAGAGCACCGTGGATTCATGAATGGCCACGATCCGTCCGACCGCTGCCGCGACCAGCGCATACCACCAGTCGTGATGCCAGGCCTCCGGCGGGGTCGCGCCGATGCGCGCCCGGAGGGCGGCGTTGAACATGATCGTGGGGCCGGTCGCCGGGTTGCGGAGCGCCACGCGGCGCAGCGTCGCTGGCTCGGGGCTCAGATCCGTGTACTTCCAGAATGACGGATGCCGCTGCCGGAGATCGGATTCGACAACGGTGAGATCGGTGTGGACGAGAATCGGCATCGCCGCCCCATAGGTCGTCGCCGCCTCGAGCATCGCGCGGAGTGTGTGTTCGATCTTGTGTGGAAGCCAGACGTCGTCCGCGTCGGCGGTCATGATGTACGCACTATCGCTCGGCACTCGCTCGAGCACCCATCCGAAACTTTGTGCGGGACCGACGCGAGGACCACCGACGTGCAGGACCTGGATCCGCGCGTCCGCGGCGGCGGCCGACTCAAAAAGCGCGACCGTTCGGTCACCGGATCCATCGTCGCGCAGCCAGAGGCGCCAATTTCCGTACGTCTGTCCTTTCAGACTTTCGAAAAAATCCGGAAGAAAGTGCTCTCCGTTCAAGACGGAACAGATGATGTCGATCGTCGGGCCCGAGCTCGCGTCGCGATGCGTCATGTTACCACCCGTGCATTGTCAGGGCGACCGTGAGGTTCGGCACGTCATGATGCGCCACGAGGTTACGGTTGAGATTCAACGTGGGAATGACCACGATGCCGATGTCTCCCGTCCCACGGAAGCAGAGCGCCTCGGCGCGGAGGCTGTACATCTCGTCGGGATGCACCCGGACCGACGTTCCGACGCCGGGAAGCCAATCGAGCCGTAGCGTCCGTTGGAGGCTCAACGAGCGCCGACCCCGCGCCGTGAAGTCGTCGATCCCGATCGTCCAGCCGGCACCGCCATACGCCTCGGGCGAGCCGAGAAGGAGTCCGTCGAGGGTGTGACCTTGCACCTCTCGACTGTGAATGTACGGCGGGATCGGTGTGGTAAAGCCGCGCTCGAGGCGCTCCTGATGCGACGATTCGCCGTTGACGAGCTCCGCATGGATCGAGCGGATGCGCGCGCTATCCGCGCGGAGCAGGTGTTGGAATCCGAAGGCAAAGGACGCGAGATCGTCTGGCATCTCGATCAGGCTGCCCGTGCCCTGGCGAAAACGGCCTGGGTAATCCTCTTTGTAAAATTCCCCGTAAAACTCCGCGCGCGCGCGCGGCAACACCCAACGCGCGAACGCAGAAGCCATTTGATTTTCGAATGCTTGGTTCATTCCGCTTCCGTTACTGAAGATGCCCGAGAATGGCCGCTCCAATGCGCGAACGGACAGATCGCGCCACGGTCGGTGGAGAAAACGACCGAGCCCGATTTCCAAGCCCGGTACTCCACGCGGAGTTGCCACGAGCACCAGGCCGGTGCCGAGTCGCCGGTGATCACCCGTGTCCGGAGTGGCGTACGGTGATTCTCCCAGCTCGCCATACACGAGCCGCCCGTGTCCTTGAAAGAGCCACAAGTTCCACGGACGGCTGGATCCGATGAATACATTCGGAAAGCCGCCGGCGTTCGGACCCAGGAGAATCGGATACTCGCGCTCCGGTCCCCAACGCTGTGGCGCCGCCGACAGGCCGGCAACGACGCCGTGTGTATCGACGGACAACGCCGACGTGCCAAATGCCACGCGCAGAAAGGCTCGGTCGCCAAACCGTTGTGGCGCATCGATGTTGTCGGGAAACCGCGCGTCCGCGAAACGCCGTCTGTCGGTATACCCATTCGGCGCCAGCGGGAACGCGGCATTTTGCGCGACGAACATCAACGGAGCCGCCTGGAGCGACAGCGCGCGCCACGATGCGGCGATGCCGCCTTGCACCTCCGCCGTCAACCCGCGACCAGCCCACGTTGGTCCGCCACCCACTTGCACGGGGAAGGTGGAGTTGCCGATCAGCCGCGCCGACGTGCGCAGCACATGCACGGATGCCGAGTCCGCTCCTGGCTCGAAGCGCGCCGACCACGGATGCGCGGCGGTGGGTCGCAGCGCGCGGCTTTGCGACGGCGAGAACGGTTGAATGCTCCACGGCGTGACCGGCACGAGCCCCGCCAGTTGCAGGACGCGGGCGTACCGTTCTCCCTCGCCGCCCACCTCGGTGAATCCTCCGAGGTCGAGCCGCGCGTGCGATTGCGCGGCGACGACGCCCGGCCACGTCACTACCAATGCGGACTGCACCAGACGCCGTACGAGTTGCTTTACCGACATTTCTAAGCTTAGTATCGCCGAGACGATGCTGGCCACCTCTGTTGCCACAATGAAACGCCGCACAGTGTCACGATCGATCCGCCGATGCCTTGTGGCGGCGCTGCCATTCTTGGTGCCGTCCGGGATCGCTGCGCAACAGCGAGACGCGGTACCGATCACAATGATCAACGGCGACGCCGACGAGCGTCAACGTCTGCAACAACTGCTCGGCGAGCACCTGGAACAGAATATCCTCATCCGTTCCTCTGCTCGGGCGCTGTCAGCGGCGGATACGCTCCACCGTCCGTGGATCGCCGCCGGATTGGCCGACGCACGGATCGGGCGGAATTCCGGGTTGGCGTATTCACTCAACGATGGACCTGTTTGGGCGGGGCGGGGCTGGTACTACTCGCTCACTCCGGTGTTTGCGGCTCGCTGGCGACGAATTCAGGTCGTCGCCGCACCGACTTTCGCGGGCTCGGACAACCTTCCGTACCAGGTAATTCCGTTCCGGCAAGATATCGGCGCTGGCCGCAGCATTTGGGCGAACCCATTCCATCCACTGCCAGAATCCATTGATTTGCCGCTGCGGTTCGGAGCGCGGCGGGTGCGTTTCTTGGATCCGGGACAATCGAGCGTCACGGTCGACGCCGGACGGGCCGCCTTCGGGTTCGCGACTCAAAACGTGTGGTGGGGACCCGGTATTCGAAACGCGATCACACTAAGCAACAACGCGGCGGGCTTCGCCCACCTTTTTCTCCAAACGAAAGCCCCGATCGCGACTCGATTCGGAACGTTCGACGGACAATGGATCGTCGGCCAGCTCACCGAATCCGAGTACTTCGACGTCGATCCGTCGAATGATCATCCGTCGCTTGCCGGTCTCGTGGGCACCTGGACCACCCCATTCGACAGCACGCTCACCCTCGGCGCCGCGCGCCTCGTGATCGGGAAACGAAGGGGCGGAACCTTTCCAGCGAGTGCGTTCGTCGACGTCTTTCGCACCGTCGGCCATCTGAACGTCAACGCCGTGCCCGTGCCGCCCGACGCCCGAGATCAGATCTTCTCGCTGTTCGCGCGATGGCTGTTTCCCGCTGCGCATTTCGAAGCGTACGTCGAGTGGGCGCGCTTCGAGGAGCCGCTTTCCTTACGAGACTTCCTCGAGTATCCCGGCCATTCGGAAGGCTATACGCTAGGCTTTCAATGGGCGCACCCGTTGACGGCGCAACGCGCGTTCCGTCTGCAGGGAGAGGCCACCTATCTCGAGCCCGACCCGTCGTTGCGCCTTCGTCCCACGGCGGTGACCTATACCAGCCGAGCCGTCCCGCAGGGATTTACCCAACGCGGTCAAATGCTGGGTGCGGCGATCGGACCGGGGGCGTCGAGCCAATGGTTGGCGGGCGACCTCGTTGCCCGTCGTTGGCATCTTGGCACCTACCTCAGTCGCATCCGGTGGGACAATGGCACGCTGGAAGAGCCGATCGTCCCGTTCTTCAAACGACAGGACATCACGCTGATCGCCGGTCTCCGAGCAGGGTGGTCGTGGCGAGACGTCGACGCCTCGTTCGACTTCTCTCACGGCGTCCGGTTGAACTATCTCTTTCAAGCGTACCCTACGGGGGTCGGGACCAACACGAACGGCATCGACCTGCTCAACAACGCGCTCTCGGTGAACGTCTCTACCCCGTTGACGCGGGTCATCGACCCGCTTGCGGGCTGGCCTGGGCGCGAGCGCCGTCGATGAGTCATGCACGGGGGAGCAATACAGCTCACCGTGCGCGCCGCACATAGGCCCACGCCAACACACCGAGCGACACGATCTCGGCCAGCACCGTCGCAAAGGCCATCCCCGTCGCTCCCCATCGAGGAACGAGCGCTGCTGCGAGCGATACATTCGTCACCCCAGCGGCGATGACGCTAGCGAGCAGCAACCGCTCCCGCCCATACGGAAGTGCCCAATAGAGACCAAAGACCGTGTTCAACGCGACAAGAACCGGCAGCGTTCCCATGATCCGGAGCACCGGAATCGCGCCGTCGTACTGCCTTCCCAACAGCAGGTGAATCAAGAGCGGCGCGCCGAAGGTGGCGCATAAGCCCATCCCAAGGCCGAGCAGGCCCAGTCCGACAATCGTTCGACGAACGACTTGCGCGGCGCGAGCCGGATCCGCCGCTTGGAGGTGGCTGACGTGCGGCAGGAAAACTTGCGTGAGCGGCTGCAGCAGGTTGATCGCCGCGCGGATGATGCGCTCCGCGCCCCCGAACAGGGCCACCGTGACCGGGCCGGCGAGCGCGCTCAAGATGAGCGCATTTCCCTGAATGTAGAGTCCCGACCACGCGCGACAGGCAAAGATGCTGGAACCCTCTTTCAGCGCCACGAGCCCAGCGGATTTGGCCGGCCTCCGGAGTCGCACATGCTTCGCCAACCAAACTGATAAGACGCCGAGCGAGAGCGCGCTGAATACGGTTTGCAGCGCGAGTACGCGCCACCCATCCGCCGGCCCATGCACGAGCACGAACACGCCAAGTGCCGCCGCCGCGCGACTCACCGCGTCGACCGCCACGGCGCCCCGAACGCGCTCCACGCCCTGAAAAAACCAGAGTGGACTAAAGCCGCGCAGCACCGCGAAAGCGACCGCCCACGCAACCAGTGTTGCATTCTCACGGATACTCGGTATCGCGAACAGACAGAGCGCCGCCACCGGGAGTGACCAGAGTGTGAGCAGCATCTTGGCGCTCTGGACGCCGTGAACGACTCCGTCCATGGTTTCCGGCGCGGCGCGCGCGCGAGCGACGGCCCGGGTGCCCGAAAAGTCGAACCCGAACTCGAGGATGACGACGAGCCAGTTGCCGAGCGCCTGCGCGGCGAAGACCGCGCCCCACGCCGCCGGACCCAGGACGCGCGCGAGATAGGGGATCGTGACGAGCGGCACCACGAGCCCCGACATTTGCCCGACGAGCAAGATGCCGGCGTTCTTCGCCAAACGCCCCGTGGGCGGCGGATCAACAGTGGCCGACTGGAACGGGGCAACTGACGAAGTGGTCATCACTGAAGAGTACGGGACGGACGCGAATTTGGGATGCTCCGGCGAAACGTGGGGCACGTCGCGCCGCCGAGACCGGACGTCCCCCGCGCGGTGGTTCCCGTGGACTTTCCCCGACCGGCCGGCGAACTTGTCAGGCGCGATCTGGGCGCTGGACACACGTGGCGCCGTTCGTCGGTACGATGGGGCGCCGTGAGTGGGCGCGAGTGCGGACGAGCGCGCGTATCCGCGGTGAAGCGACCAGCCGCGCTGTCGCTCTGCCGGCCGTCGGCGATGCAGCCCGTGCCGTCGGCTTCACATGAATCCTTGGCCAGAACCTGCCGGTCCCGCGTCCGCGCCCCGCCACCGTGCGCGTGGGACAACCTAGGCGGGTTTTTCTTCGCTTATCAATGAAACCACTTTTTGTCACCGGCGGAGCAGGGTTCATTGGCTCGGCGCTCATCCGCCTCCTGCTGGAGGAGAGCGACTATTTCGTCGTCAACGTCGACAAGCTGACGTACGCTGGGAATCTCGAGTCGCTGGAGGGCGCCGCGGACCATCCGCGGTACCGCTTCGAACAGGTCGACGTGGTCGACGGTTCAGCGGTTCGCCGACTGTTCGAACAGTACGAACCGGGCGGGATCATTCATCTCGCGGCCGAGTCGCACGTCGATCGGTCGATCGACGGACCCGCCGCGTTCGTCCACACGAACGTCGTAGGCACGTTCACCCTGCTGCAGGAGAGCCTCCGCTACTGGCGAGGACTCTCTGCCGAAGAGCAGCGTGCATTTCGGTTCGTGCACATTTCGACCGACGAAGTGTTTGGCTCACTACCCGCGACCGGCTGGTTCACAGAGGAAACGCCCTACATGCCGAACTCGCCGTACTCCGCGAGCAAGGCGGCGTCGGATCACCTCGTACGTGCGTGGCACCATACCTACGGGTTGCCAACGCTCACAACGAACTGCTCGAACAACTACGGGCCGTATCAATTCCCTGAAAAGCTCATTCCGTTGATGACGCTGAACGCCGTCGTCGGCAAGCCGCTACCGGTGTACGGAAAGGGGGAGAACGTTCGCGATTGGTTGTTCGTCGACGACCACGCGCGGGCGCTGCGCCTCGTCCTCGAGCGCGGCGCGCCGGGTGAGACCTACAACATCGGTGGTAACAACGAGCGGACCAACCTGCAGGTGGTCGAGACCATTTGCGATCTGGTCACGCAACTGGCTCCCAACGCAGAGCTTGGCGACCGCCGGAACCTCATTCGGTTCGTTGCCGACCGTCCTGGACATGACGCGCGGTACGCCATCGACGCGAGCAAGATCCGTCGAGAGCTCGGATGGGCGCCGGGAGAGGATTTCGAGAGCGGCGTTCGAAAAACCGTGACGTGGTATCTGACCAATCGATCGTGGTGGGAGCGCGTGTTGAGCGGGGCGTACCGCGGTGAACGGCTCGGGCTGGGGGCGGGCGTATGACGCGCGCGCGTCGCGGGATCATTCTCGCGGGTGGCGCAGGGACGCGGCTCCATCCGATGACGCTCGTGGTGAGCAAACAGTTGCTCCCCGTGTACGACAAGCCGATGATCTACTATCCCCTGTCGACGCTGATGTTGGCGGGTATCCGAGACGTCCTGGTGATCTCCACGCCGAGCGACCTCCCGCGCTTTCAGCAGTTGCTCGGCGACGGCGTGCACTGGGGGATGACGTTTTCCTACGCCGAACAGGCGACGCCGAACGGGTTGGCGCAGGCGTTCGTCATCGGTCGTGAATTCGTTGGCTCGCACGATTCGGCGTTGATACTCGGCGACAACATCTTCTACGGCACCGGTCTCGTCGAGCAGGTGCGCCGCGCGGCGGACCTCAGCGGCGGCGCGACGATCTTTGGGTATCACGTCGTCGATCCCGAGCGGTACGGAGTCGCTGAATTGGATGCGACCGGCCGCGTAATCGGTATCGAGGAGAAGCCCGCGCATCCGAAGTCGAACTATGCGGTCGCGGGCCTGTATTTTTACGACAGTGAGGTGCTCGACATTGCCGCCGGGCTGCAGCCCTCCAAGCGCGGAGAGTATGAGATCACTGACGTCAACCGCGAGTATCTCCGCCGCGGGCGTCTGCGCATGGAGATCATGAGCCGCGGAACCGCCTGGCTAGACACGGGCACGCCCGATTCGCTTCACGATGCGTCGAGTTTCGTGGAGACGATCGAGAAACGCCAAGGATTGAAAATCGCATCGCCTGAGGAAATCGCCTGGCGGCAGGGCTACATCGACGACATGCAGCTCGACAGATTGGCAGCCGCGCACGGCAAAAGCGCGTACGGCGGCTATCTGGCCCGGCTGTTGACGGACCGCTACCGCCCATGAAGGTCAGTGCCACGTCGATACCGGGATCCTTCATCCTGGAACCTCGCCGGTTTGGCGACGCGCGCGGATACTTTTTCGAATCGTATCATGCCGAGCGGTACGCGGAGGCGGGAATACAGGAAGCCTTTGTCCAGGACAACGTGTCCCGCTCGGCGCGCGGCGTTCTGCGCGGCCTGCACTTCCAACATCCACAGGCACAGGGAAAGCTCGTCCAAGTGCTGATGGGCGAAGTCTACGACGTGCTGGTCGACATCCGGCGGGGATCGCCCGCGTTCGGCAAGTGGTTTGGAACATATCTCTCCAGCGAGACGGGCTGTCAGCTGTACGCGCCTCCCGGCGTGGCGCACGCCTTTCTCGTCACGTCCGACGAAGCGCTCTTCGCGTACAAGTGTACCGCCTACTATCGACCCGAGGCGGAATACACGCTGCGATGGAACGACCCCGCCATTGGTATCGAATGGCCGCTGACACTCCCAACCTTGTCGGAAAAGGACCAACGAGGGCAGTTGCTCGCGGCGTTCGCGCCGGACTCGCTTCCCACCTTCTGAGCGATGCGGCGTGACTCTGCGGCGTCGTCGCTCCCGGCAACGAACGAGTCTGAGGCGGCGCATGGGCAACCCCGTCCAACCATCCTCGTCACCGGCGGGACTGGGCAAGTGGGCTACGAGTTGGTCCGTGCGCTGGCGCCGTGGGCGAGTGTCGTCGCTCCAGGCCGCGAGATGCTCGACCTCGCCGACGCGGCATCCATTCGCGCGGTAGTACGCCGCGTGCGGCCAGCGGCAGTCGTCAACGCCGGAGCGTATACGGCGGTCGACCGCGCCGAGTCCGAGCTCGAGTCGAGCACGGTGATCAACGCGATCGCCCCAGGCGTCCTGGCGGAAGAGATCGCGCGCCTCGGGGGCGCGCTTGTCCACTACTCGACGGACTACGTGTTCGATGGAACGAAAACCGGCGCCTACGTCGAGACGGACGAGCCGTGCCCCTTGAACGTGTACGGCGACACCAAATTGGCCGGAGAACGGGCCATTGGCGCGGTGGGCGGTCCGCACATGATTCTACGGACGAGTTGGGTCTACGGCATGCGCGGCCACAACTTTCTTCGCACGATGATCCGACTGTCGCGCGAGCGCGACGAGCTGCGCGTCGTGTGCGATCAGGTCGGCGCGCCAACCTGGAGTCGCGCCATCGCGCGCGTCACGAGCGACGTGCTTCGAACCTTGTACGCTCCCGGCGGCGACATCGCACACGCGATGGGGGCGACGACGGGCATCTACCACTATACGGCGAGCGGCTTCACGAATTGGTACGAATTCGCGCGCGCGATCATCGAGCGGGACCAGGCCGGCACGGGCAACGCCCGCCCCCGTCTCGTCCCGATCACGACCGCCGAGTACTCGACCGCTGCGCGCCGGCCATTGAACTCACGCTTGTCGACCGCTAAGCTCGCGACGTTGCTCGGCGTCGACATCCCAGGTTGGGAGGCGCAACTCGCCGCCGCATTCGCGGACGCTTGAACGGCGCCCGGTAGTCCGTGAGCCGCCTGCGGACGTTAGACCTCGCCTCTCGCGCGGCGCAGCTCTTCGGGACGGCCGATGTCCGTCCACTCGTCCTGAATGAGGCAGGCTCCGACGGGCCGATCCTCGGCGAGCAGGCGCTCGAAGAGATCGGTGATCGGATAATTCTCATGCGGCGGAATCGCCGTCAGCGCGGTCGGCTCGAGAACGTAGATGCCGGCATTGATGAGCAGCTGCTCCGTCGGTTTTTCCCGCAGGCCGAGCAACCGATCGCCCTGCACCGTGGCGACACCAAACGGCACCTCGATGCTGTAGGGCCGCAATCCAAACGTGGCTGCGTAGCCGCCGTCACCGTGAAATTTCAATAAATGCGCAAGATCCACCTGCGTCACCAAGTCGCCATTCATGACGAGGAGCGGCGCGGTCGGGCGCTCGGGCAGCAGGGCGAGCGATCCGCCCGTGCCCAACGGCACGTCCTCGCGGAGATACTCGATCCGGCATCCGAATGCCGCGCCGTCCCCGAAATACCGCTCGATCGTGTCGGCCAAGTGATTGACCGAAATGAAGACGCGCTCGATGCCAAAGCTCGTGACGTGCAGGATCAATCGTTCCAGGATCGGCCGGCCTGCCACGCGAATCATCGGTTTGGGAATCGTCTCCGTGATCGGGCGCAGCCGGACGCCTCGCCCGCCCGCCATGATGACCGCCCAATTCGGGCGCGGCGCGCGGCCGAGCATCTCGCGCAACGCGTGGAATCCGACGAGCCGTCCCTGCTCGTCGAGCACCGGAATCTGCGCGATCGCGCGGCCGCGCATGAGGTCCAGGACCGCCGCGCGGCCGACTTCGGGCGTGACGAAGGTGAAATCACGGTGCATGGCCAGCCGCGCCGGGCCGTCGAGCGAGGCGCCCTGGAGCAGTGCCCGACGCACGTCGCCGTCGGCGAGCGATCCGATGACGCGTTGGTTCGCGTCGCAGAGAAAGGCGATGCCGTATCCGCCCTCTTCGATGCACTTGATGGCCTGAAACAGCGTGGCGTCTTCACCAACGGAAAGCGCCTCTAGCGTCGACATGAGTATTTATATGTTATATGACAGCTATTTCGCCGGTACCCCGCGCACCCGGCTGCCGCGGCCGACGTCCTTGACCACCACGGCCCCCATGGCGATGACGGCGTCGTCGCCGATCTGCACGTGGTCGCGCACCACCGCGCCAAGGCCGATGTACACACCGGCGCCCACGCGGCAGCCACCTCCGATCACGGCGCCCGGCGCAACCTGCGTGTGCTCGCCCAGATGCACGTCGTGTTCGACGACCGCGCCCGAATTGATCACGCAATGGCTGTCGACGCGCGACCCGGTGTTCACGATGGTTCGCGCGAGGATGACGGTGCCGTCACCGATCACCGTATCCCGCGCCACCACAGCGGCCGGGTGGAGGATAGTCGCCCATCCCGCCAGTGACCGGTCCATCCGGGCCACCGCCGCCCGGCGCGATGCGGCAGCCCGGACGCCTCCGAAGCCGAGCACGCCGTATAGCACCGGCTGGCCGCCAGCGGAGATCGTCAGATCGTCGTCGGTGCCCAACCAGGGCGCGCCGAACCGGTCGACGAGATCCTGGTTGGTCGCGACGTCCGTAAAACCCGCCAGGCGGTCGAGATCTCCGCATGCGAGAAGGGCATCCGCGATCACGCGCGCGTGTTCGCCGCCGCCGATCAGTACGATGGACCGAGACGCGTTCATTGCGCCGACCGGTCGCCCAGCGAATGGAACACCTTCCGCATGCTGCGTCGCGGCATCCATTGGGCGACCGCATCGATGATCCGCGGTGCGGCGGCGCCCGTCAGGTACCGCGGCGGCTGCGCGAGGATTGCCGACCGCTGCCCCGGATGAACGGCGCGTTCGATCGCGGCTCTGATCGCCGACGGCTCGGGCGGAACGTCGACGACCCCCGGGCCACGCAATCGTCCGCGTTGGCGATCGCCCACATTCACGACCGGTAGCCCCGCCGATGGAGCCTCGATGACGCCGCTCGATGAATTACCGATCATCACATCCGCTTCGTGCATCAATCCCCAATATCGTGTCTCACCCAGTGCATCGCGAACGACCACGTGCGGGCGCGACGCCGCCCAGCGAGACCAAAACGCCCGGATCTCCGCTCCGCCTGCGTCGGCATTGGGTTGGGTGATCACGACCGCGCCGCCCAACCCATCGATCGCGTCCGCGATGGCGCGCGCCTCGAACACCGGATCGTCATCCGCGGCGAGGGTCGTCGGGTGAACGGTCACGAGCAAGAGCGGCCGCGCGGCGTCCAGGCCGAGATGGCGTCGCAGCGAGTCGCCGCGCTCGAGGTCATCCCGGTACAGATGATCCAATCCGGGCGCGCCGACGACGACCACATTCTCCGGCGGTTCGCCCATTTGCAGGACCCGTTGCGCGTGCGCGTCGTGGCTCACCAGGTGCAAGTGACTCAGTTTGGTCAACGCGTGCCGAAACGCGTTGTCGAGCGCACCCTCCGTTTCCTCCCCGCCGTGCAGATGCACGATCGGTACGAGCGCCAAGCTCGCGGCGGCGCCAGCCATCAACGTCTCCGCCCGGTCGCCGACCAGCAGGAGCGCGTCGGGATGATCCTCTTGCAGGGCGCGTCCGATCGTCCGTAACGCTGCCGACGCATCGTCGACGACGTTCGCCTCCGGGGTGAGGAATTGCAACTCGCGCCAGACCGGGCAACCATCGGCCGCGATATGCGCGACGGTGCGTCCAAAGCGAACGTCGCTGTGCATCCCGCCGGCGTAGACCAGCGGAGCAAATCGCGCATCACCGCGCAGCGCCCGAATGGTGCTTCGGAGAATTCCGTAATCCTGGCGTCCGGTCGTCAGGACACCGACGCGCCATGCGTTAGTGGACGTCATCGTCGGCGAACCGGTCGCCCGCCCGGACCGAGCGCACCAACCGGCGACCGACGAGGCGTTCCAAGGCCGCGGGGGGCATGCCCGTCCCCGGACGGAGCATTACCAGGTCGTCGGACGTCAACTCCGTGCCGGCGGCCAACGCGCGCGCCGCGTGGATCGAGCGGCGCACGACGGGAATCATTGGGAGCTCGCTCGGCGTCGGGCGCTTGACGCCGTCGCCGAGCGCCGCTTCGATCACACGGATCTCCTGAACGAGACGGCGCAACTCGCCTGGTTCGAGCGAGGCCGCGTGGTCCGGCCCGGGCAGCGTGCGGTCCAACGTGAGATGCTTCTCGAGCAACTCAGCGCCCGCCGCGACCGCAGCGAGCGAAATCTCGAGCCCGTCGGTGTGGTCGCTCCATCCGACCGGCACCTCAAACGCCGTCCGCATGGTGGCCATGGCCCGCAGGTTACAATCGGCGGCGGCCGCGGGATAATTGCTCACGCAATGAAATAACGCGATGGCGTCGGTGCCGGCTCGGCGCACGGTGTCCACGGCTAGAGAAACTTCGTCGAGCGTCGCCATGCCCGTCGACATCAGCAGCGGCCGCCGATACGACGCGACGTGCCGCAGCAACTGGACGTTGGTGATCTCGCCGGAGGGAATCTTGAACGCCGGAAGGCCCAGCTGAAAGAGGAAGTCGGCGCTCGGAAGATCGAATGGCGTGGAGAGAAAAATGAGCCGGCGGTCCGCGGCGTGCGCTGCGAGCGCGGGGTACACGTCGGCCGGCAGCGTCAGACGTTGCAACATGTCACGCTGCGACTCCTCGGCGCCGGCGCGCTGCCGCTGGTATTCCGCCTTTGGCGCGGTCGCCGCGGCGACGAGGCTCGCGTCGAACGTTTGGAACTTGACCGCGTCGGCGCCTGCATCCGCGGCCGCGTCCACGAGTCGATGCGCGAGCGCGGGATCGCCGTTGTGATTCACTCCGGCTTCGGCGATGATGAAGACCGGCTGCCGGCCGATGGCACGACCCGCGATCATGAGCGGCCTTCCGTGCGGCGAGGAGGTCATTGCACCCAGGGAAACTGAATGGCGCCGCTATCGAATGCGGCTTGCGCGCGTTCGAATTGCGCCAGATCGTCGATGTTGATCGCGCGCGCGCGCGGCAGGACGTGCATCAACAACCGGCCGACGCGCCAATCGTCGGCCTCGAGCACATGCCGACGCGTCCACAGATACATTGCGCCGTTGATCTCATACACCGGCGGAACATCTTGGCGGCGAGCGTACTGTCGTGCCTCCGGTATCAGATCTCTCATGTAGCCGCCGTCCTCGACGACGCAGTACCAGAGCGGATTGTGCTCGCTTTCGGAGACGCCGACGATCCCGTCGGCGCTCGCGTCCGCCGCGAGCCGGGTCACCCCGGCCGAAAGGTCTGACGGCGAGCGGCCTGGGGTGGTCGGGTCGAGGAGGAGCACCGAGCCATAGCGCTGCCCGGTGTGGCGCTCCGTTTCGGCCAACGCGTGGCGGATGACCGGCCACATCGGCGCGACGTCCGATGCGAGCTCCGCGGGGCGCAGAAAGGGCACGACGGCGCCGAAGCCGCGGGCGACCTGGGCGATCTCGTCGCTATCGGTCGACACGACGACCGTGTCCACGACGTCGCACGCCTGCGCGCACCGGATCGAATGCGCGATGAGGGGAAGTCCGGCCAACAGCCGCACGTTTTTCCCAGGAAGACCCTTCGACCCCCCACGGGCGGGCACGACGGCCAACACTGGTCGTATGGCGTCCTGTCCGAACGGGGTCATTCGTTCCATACGGCGTGTCGCAGTTGCCAGGTGCCGTCGCCATCCCGACGCCAGAGGTGGGGCGACCGGAAGGTGTCGGCGAGCGCCATGAAGTAATCGCGCGTCATGATCGGCTCCTCGAACTGCCGATGCGCCACGGGAAACTCGCGCGCGCCGATGCTCAGGTACTCGAATACCTCGTCGGCGAACCGCTCCGGCCATTCACCGTCGAAGCGCTTGACGAGCGCGACCCCTTCGTCGCGCGTGATGTCGCCGGAGCGGATTTCCTGCGCCGCGTCGTAGGTGGCGCGGCCGATGCCGAATTTCACATACGTCGTCCAGTAGTGAAAATCATCGATCTTGTCGTCGATGCTGTTGTATTTGCTGTACGTGCCCGCCGTGCGTTCGGGCGAGGCCTGAAAGCCGCCGTGCTCCGTCGCGTAGTAGTACGCGCTCTGCGGGTGCCAGCGGAGATAGTAGCCGAGGTAGTGCACCTGTACCCCCAACGCATCGAGCTCGTCGGGGTTCGCAGGCAAATAGGGCTGAAGTTCGCTCCGGTCGACTCCGTAGTTCTGTTCGAGCTCTCGGACGCGGACGCCACCGAGGTAGAGGTCGTCGACCTCGCTCGCCGCGTAGTACCGCGTGCTGCGCAGGGCGGTCGTGGTGTCTTCCACTGGGTTGCCGTATTCCGCCTCGTTCTCGCCGTAAAAGACCAGCGGGAGCTTGAAGAGCAGCGCCATCTTCGGCGCCAACGACTTCTGCCCGAACATGAACGCCTGAAACGGATGAAACAGGTTTTGGACCGCGAGCCGGGTCAACAGGCGATGCACGCGTCCGTTCGGCGTGCAGAGGTAATTGTCGAATCCCGCATGGATCCAGGCCTGAAAATTCTTCCAGCCCCACGGGGTGTACATATGGGGCGCCCAGGTCACCGTGAGCGGATGCATCCCGTATTCGTGTTTCAGAATATGAGCTGCATAAAAACTGTCTTTCCCGCCCGACCCCGGCACAAGGCAGTCGTAGGCGCCGTCGTTCCGGCGAAAGCGGTCGCACAGCGCGCGGAGCTCCTGGTCCCGCGCGGCCCAGTCGATGCCGCTGCGTTTGCGCTCGGCGAAGCGGCATGCGTCGCACACCCCCTCCTCGTCGAACGCGATCGTTCGCTTCTTGCTGTCCGACGTGTGCCGGTACTCCACGCTCGAATTCGGGCGCTGGTTGGAGATCACGCACCGTTTGCAAAACCGGACCGTGGTTGGCAGTCCGTACAATGCTTCCAAACGTTCCTCAGCCATGCTCCGCCGCTCTCCGGAATAAAAGAAGGCGGCGCCGCCGTGCCCTGCGGCACCGGTGCGGCGCCGAGTGTCAGCTGCCGAGTGCGAACCGACCGTTCGCGACGCGCGCGAGCGTTTCGTAGAGCTCCAGACCGCTCGCACCGCTGCGTTCAGGGTGGAATTGACAGGCAAAGACACTTCCCGTCGCGAGCGCCGAACAGAACTCCACGTCGCCGTACCGACTCACCGCGACCACCACGCCGGGATCGGTTGGCACGACGTAATACGAATGCACGAAATACTGCAGCGTGGCGTCGTGCATGGTTGCCATCGGCGTATCGGCCCACGCATCGGGACGGTCGGCCGGGGTCTGCACCGGTGACCACCCGATATGGGGAACGCGCAACCGTCGGCCGTCGGCCAGCCGTGGGGGAAAGCGCTTCACCACGCCGGGAATGATGCCAAGGCCGGTGTGTTCGCCGAACTCCGTCCCCTGCTCCATGAGCAGTTGCAGACCGAGGCAAATCCCGATGAGCGGCCGGTCCGTGGCCGCCCGTGCCCGCAGCGCGTCCGACATGCCGAGGCGATCGAGCTCCGCCATCGCATCGGCCATCGCGCCGACGCCGGGCAAAATCGCCATGTCGGCCGCCAATACCACTTTCGGATCCTGCGTGACGACCGGTGCAAGGCCTACGTGCGCGCAGGCGCGAACCACGTTGTACAAATTGCCCATGCCGTAGTCGACGATCGCGGTGCGCTGTTCAGACATGATCGTGGCTCAACGCGGGGTCCACCACACGTGATTCGATCCCGCACGTCGAGAGGTAGCGTTTCAGCGCGGGAAGGCCGATATCGTCGATCCGAGCGAACCCGGGCCGGGCCAAGTGATCCAAATTGATCTCGGCGGCAAACTCGCCTCCCCGCACCTCGGGATGCCGCAACGCGTTGTAGTGAAGGAGCGACGCCATCGCGGCCGCCGTCGCTCCGGCGTCGATCACTTCCGCGACATGGGCGGGAGTGCCAGCGCCGCCGCAGGCGATGACGGGAATGGACACGGCGGCCGCCACCTGCGCGCAGAGCTCCAAATCATAGCCGCGTCCCGTCCCTTCTTTGTCGATGGACGTCAGAAGCAGTTCGCCGGCGCCGAGGTCTTCCACGCGCCGGGCCCAGTCGATGACGTCGAGACCGGTCTTTTCGCGCCCATTGTCGGTGAACGCTTCCCACCGACGGTCGGAGTGCCGAATGGCTTCGATCGAGACTACGACGGTCGAAGAGCCGAAATGACGAGCGGCCTCGCGCACGAGCTCCGGACGCGCGATCGCGGCCGTGTTGAGCGCAACCTTGTCTGCCCCGGCGCGGAGGACAGCCCGGATATCGTCCAGCGACCGCAGACCGCCGGCGACACACAGGGGGACAAAGATGTGGTTTGCAGTCCGCTCGATGATGTCGAGCAGCGAGTTCCGGCCGTAGAGACTCGCGACGACGTCCACGAAAAGCAGTTCGTCAGCGCCGTTCTCGTAATATCGCCTCGCGAACACCTCGGGTTTTCCGAGCACTCGAAGTCCTTCGAGATGTACACCCTTGACCAGGTTGCCGCTCTTGATGTCGAGTCGTGGAATGAGGCGTGTGAGCATTGCAATCGAAGTTAAGAGGACGTCGTGTGTTCGCACCACTCCCGTGATCGATTGTGCTCGGCCACTCGAAAGCCCGTGGGTCCGGCGCCGTGATGACAGCAGTAACGTTGTCCGCCATCGCTGTTTAGATTATGTAGCGCACTTCGCAACGTTGGGTGGCTGCTCGGTCGCGGGATTTCGCAGGGGCGACCGTTGCTGGAGTCGCCGGCGCTCGGCCGGCGGGCGATCCTCGCCATATAGGGCTCACGGCAACCACCGGCCGTCACCGCTCGTTTTCACGCCTAGCGAGCGTCCTGCTCAGCGCTGATCGTCATAATGAACCTCGCGACCGGAAATCGGGTCGAGCGGACTCGGCACCTGCTGGGAAAGCTCTGGCAGCATCTGGCGCCCCGCCGCCGGCATCAGCTGCGTTGGTTGTTAGCGCTCATGATCGTGAGCGCCTTCGCCGAGGTCGTGAGCCTCGGGGCGGTCGTCCCGTTCTTGGCCGTGCTGACTGCGCCCCAGCGCATTTTTTCGTACGCCATCGTACGCCGTCTGGCGCCGCATTTTGGCCTCGTGTCGCCGGAGCAGCTCACCCTGCCGCTCACTGTGGTGTTCGTCGGCGCCATTCTGGCCGCAGCGGCGGTTCGCCTACTGTTGATTTTCTGGATGGAGACGGTGTCCTCTGGCATCGGGGCGGATTTGAGTACGGAGGTCTACCGGCGCACGCTCTACCAGCCGTTCGCGGTCCATTTGAGTCGCAACAGCAGCGTGGTCATCAGCGGAATCAGCGCGAAGATTCCCGCGGTCGTGTACGAACTGATCGTTCCATTCCTGATCTGCCTCAGTTCGTGTGTGCTGGTGTTCGCAATGTTCATCGCCCTGTTGGCGATCAGCCCCGGCATCTCGCTCGGTGCGGTAGGCATTTTTGGGACGAGCTACTTCTTGATCTCGCGGTGGACCCGCGGTCTCCTCGCGCGCAACAGCCAGCGTATCGCGGACGACCAGACGCGAACAATCAAATGTTTACAGGAGGGCCTCGGCGGAATTCGCGACGTGCTCCTCGACGGAACACAAGAATTCTATAGCGAGCTCTACCGCGGGTCGGTACGCTCCTTGTTTCACAGCCGAGGGAGCAACCTGTTCGTCGGTGGAAGCCCTCGCTACATCGTCGAGGCGATGGGCATGTCCGTCATCGCCCTCTTCGCCTATGGCCTCAGCCGGCGCGACACGGGCGTTGGGACCGGCATCGCTGTCCTCGGCTCACTTGCCTTTTGCGCGCAACGGCTTCTTCCTGCGTTGCAGCAGGCATATGGCGCGTGGTCCAGCATCACGGGTGCGCAATCATCGCTCGTTGACGTACTCGAGCTGCTGGACCAGACGGTCCCGCGCGAGACGTCAACCGCGTCTGCTCCACTCGCATTCCAGCGGGAAATTCGCTTTGACAAAGTCACCTTTCGGTATAGCGCGGAGGGCCCTGAGGTTCTCAAGGAACTCGATCTCGTGATCCGACGCGGGGCGCGCATTGGCTTCGTGGGGGAGACGGGGAGCGGGAAGAGCACGACCCTCGATTTGCTCATGGGATTGCTCACGCCGAACAGCGGCGAGGTGCTCGTAGATGGACAACCGATCCGCGACGCGCGCCGCCGGGCGTGGCAGCGCACGATCGCGCACGTGCCGCAAACCATCTTCTTGTCCGATGCCACGCTGGCGGAAAACATCGCGTTCGGCATACGGGTCGAAGACATCGATCACGAACGCGTCCGGTTCGCCGCGCAGCGGGCGCACATCGCGAGCTTCATCGAGTCACAGCCGGCCGGCTACGCTACCGTCGTGGGCGAGCGCGGTGTCCGACTGAGCGGCGGACAGCGACAACGGATCGGCATCGCGCGCGCCCTGTACAAAGATGCCAACGTCCTCGTGTTGGACGAAGCGACGAGCGCGTTGGACAACGCGACCGAGGAGGCGGTCATCACGTCGATCGAAGGCCTCGATCGCAGCCTGACCGTGCTGCTCATCGCACACCGCCTCACGACGTTGGCGCATTGCGACTATATCATCGAGATTGGTGGGGGGCGTGTCATCGCGTCCGGCACGTATCAAGAGCTCTTTGAGCAGAGTGCGAGCTTTCGGCGGCTGGCGAAGAGTGTGGCGTAGGCGCTGGTGGGCTGTTGCACGCGTTCCTTCGCGGGAATTAAGTTCGGCGAAGGGGTTTCGTTCCCGTCGAGCGGCCTCGAGGCCTCGGGTTCGATCGGACGGCGAGATCGGCGACGCTGGCTGTCCGGTCCTTTCCATCTCTCGATGATTCGCCCCCCTCGACACTGCCCATGCAGTGTTACTAAGCCGTGTGACAGGTCACACGGTGTGTTCCCGTTTCCCGGACCCTCTCGTTGAGCGCTGTTTCAGAGCCCATGCCGCCGACTCTCGGCGATCGCGCGACGTCGGCGTCCGGCGACGAGGTGTCGCTCCTGGCGTTCGCGAACACGCTGCTCCGGCGCCGCCGCGTCGTTGGGACATTCGCCTGCCTCGGTCTGGCGTTGGGCATTGCCCTGTCGTTTCGCGGCGATTTGGAGTACGTGAGTGAAGGAACGCTCATTCCGCAGTCGGCGGAGACGGGCTCGTCCGCTGGTCTGGCGCTCGCCGCGGCGAACCAACTCGGGCTGCGCGTCCCGTCTACCGGGGCATGGACCGCGGCGATGTACACCGAGTTGATGCGCTCGCACTCGTTGCTGTTGCCAATGGTGAATGACACGCTCGTTGTGCCGGAGCTGGGGAACCGGCGCGTCGCGCTCATGGATCTTCTCGAGGTGCAAGGCACCACCCCGGCAGCACGTCTGGATAACGCAGCGAGTGTCCTGGCCGGCCTGGTCAAGGCCGAAGAGGACAAGAAGATTGGCGCCGTGCGATTTGCCGTCGCGACGCGCTGGGCCAGCGTGTCGCAAGCGTTGGCGAACCGCTTGATCCAGCGCGTCAACGATTTCAACATCGAGACGCGCCGAACGCAGGCGAGCGCGGAACGCCGTTTCGTCGACGCTCAAGTGCATGACGCCGAGCAGGCGCTCCGCCGCGCAGAAGACAATTTACAAGGGTTTTTACAACAGAATCGGGACGGCGGCGCTTCGCCGCAACTGACGTTCGAGCGCGAGCGGCTACAACGCGAGCTCACGCTGCGCATGCAGCTTTATACTTTGTGGATGCAGAGCAGCGAAGATGCGCGGGCGCGAGAGCTGCGCGATACGCCGGTCGTTACCGTCCTCGAGCAACCACGGATCACCAAGCTGCAGGGGGGACGCCGGGTGTTGCGCAAGGTGGTGTTCGGCCTGGTCGGCGGGACGCTGCTTGGTGTGATGATCGCCTTGATCGCTCAGGCGGTTGGCGGCGCGCGCGATTCGCAGAATCGAGACGTCCTCGAGTTCATGCAGCTGGCGCGTGACATGATGCCGCGCGTCCTTCGGCGCGGCCGCGCGTAAGCGACCCGCGCCGCTGCGACGACAGATCCAACCCGTGTTTCGACATTCCAGGAGAGGCTCTCCGTGATCAACCGCGTTACCCGTTGCCGCATCTGCGAGAACTCGTCCCTGCACCCCGTGGTGGATCTCGGGGAGCAATATCTCACGGGCGTCTTCCCGCATACGATCACACCGGCGTTGACCAGGGGACCGCTCCGTCTCGTGAAGTGCGATGGAGGCGATGACGTCTGTGGACTGCTGCAGCTCGAGCACAGTTATGACCTCGGCGAGATGTACGGCGACAACTACGGGTATCGCTCCGGGCTCAATCCGAGCATGGTCCGTCACCTGCATGATCTCGTGCGGTACGTACGGGGGTTCGTGTCTCTCGACGCCGGCGACTTGGTCATCGACATCGGAAGCAACGACGGAACGACGCTCGGCGCCTATCCCACGGATCTGCGTTTGGTCGGCGTGGATCCGACCGGCAGCAAGTTTCGCCAGTACTACGCGCCGCATATCGAGCTGATTCCGGACTTTTTCTCGGCGCGGCTCGTGCGGCAGGCCCATCCCGACCGGCTCGCGAAGGTCGTCACGTCGTTTTCGATGTTCTATGATCTCGAACACCCGGTGGAGTTCGCGCGCGAAGTGGCCAGCGTGCTCGATCCGAACGACGGCATCTGGGTTTTCGAACAAAGCTACATGCCGCTCATGCTCGAGCGCGTGGCCTACGACACGATCTGCCACGAGCACCTCGAGTATTATGGGTTGAGACAGATTCAATGGATCGCCGACCGGGCGGGGCTCAAGCTCGTCGACGTGCAGCTCAACGATACGAACGGCGGCAGCTTCTGCGTGACCGCCACTCCGAAATCGTCTCGGCACGCCGATCGGACCGGGGCGGTAGCCCGACTGCTCGCGGCCGAAGCCGCCGGCGGACTCTCGACGCTCGCGCCGTACCAGGCGTTTGCCCAGCGCACGGCGGAGAGCCGCGAGGCCCTTCGGGCGTTCGTTCAACGCGCGGTGCGCGAGGGCAAGCAGGTGTGCGGCTTGGGCGCTTCGACGAAGGGCAATGTCGTTCTCCAGTACTGCGGGTTCACGCCCGACGACATTCCCGTCATCGGGGATGTGAATCCCGACAAGTTCGGCGCGTTTGCGCCCGGCACATGGATCCCGATCGCGAACGAAGCGACAGTGCTCGCCGCCGATCCCGCGTACCTGCTCGTTCTCCCCTGGCACTTTCGCGACTTCTTTGTCCAGTCGCCTACCTTCGCCGGACGGAGCCTGGTGTTTCCGTTGCCGACCATCGAGGTCGTGCCGATGCCGGCGACGGCGGCGAGCGCGCGGTGAGAACGCGTTCCCACCCCTCCGACAGCGCAGGCATATGCGTGTTCTCGTAACAGGCGCCGATGGGTTCATCGGGTCGCATCTGACGGAGGCGCTCGTGCGCGACGGTCATGAGGTGCGTCCGTTCGTCCTGTACAATTCGTTCAACAGCTGGGGGTGGCTCGACCACCTGCCGCACGACGTGCGGTCGAGCCTCGACGTCTTCAGCGGAGACATCCGTGACCCGCACGGCGTGCTCAAGGCGATGGCGGGCTGCGACGCCGTGCTCCATCTCGCCGCCCTCATCGCGATTCCCTATTCGTATCACTCGCCCGACACCTACGTCGACACGAACGCGAAGGGCACGTTGAATGTGCTCCAGGCGGCCCGCAGTCTCGGTGTGGGACGCGTGCTGCACACGTCGACGAGCGAAGTGTATGGCACGGCGCGGTACGTTCCGATTGACGAACAGCATCCCTTGCAGGGGCAGTCGCCCTACTCCGCCTCGAAGATCGCGGCCGATCAACTGGCCTATGCGTTCTACGCCTCGTTCCAGGTGCCGGTGGTGATCGTGCGACCGTTCAATACGTACGGGCCGCGACAGTCCGCGCGGGCCGTCATCCCGACGATCATCACGCAACTCGCGCGGGGCGAGCGTGAGATTCGGCTTGGTGCCGTCACGCCCACGCGCGATTTCACCTATGTCGCCGATACCGTCGGCGGTTTTCGCGCGGCGCTCGCGTCGAGCGCCGGCGTGGGCGAGGTCGTGAATTTTGGCAGCGGGTTCGAGATCTCGATCGGGGAGACCGCGGCCTTGATCGCGGAGGTCATGGGCCGCGAGATCGAGGTCGTCTGTGATGAAGTCCGGCTCCGGCCGGCGCGCTCGGAGGTCGAGCGCCTGTGGGCGGACACCGCGAAGGCCCAGCGCCTATTCGGCTGGGCGCCATCCTTCGGCGGCCGCGACGGATTCCGTCGCGGGCTGCAGCGGACGGTCGAATGGTTCGTGGATGCGGAGAACCTCGCCGGCTACAAGAGCGACCGTTACAACATCTGATGGATTCGATCCGCCGGCGCGGCGCGCGCGCTCGTGTCCAGGCTGATCGCGCCGGCGCATGAAGGCGACGGACTTTCTCAAGGCGGCAGCCGACCGCGCGCACGCGCTCCTCGTGGACGACGTGCGCGTGCGGGTGCATGCCGGCGGCGTGGACCTGGTGGACGTCTTTCTGCCCCTGGTCGCGATTCACGGATACGCGAAGTACCGCACGCGCCGGCCGTGGCTGTATCTGTTGGTGGCGGCGTTCAATGGAACGCGCAAATTCGGCGTCTCCCTGGTGGCGGCCGCGATGCGGCGCAACCGCGGCACGCCGCCGGTCCACGGCGACTTCGTCGTCGTCTGCAACACGCGGGCAGGATGGCGCGAAATTCATCTGCCGCTGTTGAGCGCGCGCGGCTCGCGTACCGCCATCCTCGTGTGCACGACGTCACGGTTGCGCGCCGAGCTCGGCGCCGCGGCGTCGGCAATCGGCGTCCCCATCGCCCCCGAGTCCGCGAGCGGCGTTCCGTTCGCGGTCAGGGTATTCACGCAATCGTGGGCCGCCGTGATCCGGTCTGCGGTCCGAATCGGGTGGGCCCGTCGCGGCGCCGTGCGGGAGCAGATCTATCTGTTGCTGTACGCGGCGTGTGTCGGCATACCGTCGATCGTAGACGCGCTGCTCCTGGCGCCCGATCTGGCGGCAGGTGTCTATCGCTCGCTCCTGGTCGACGACGGATACGACCCCGCGGTTCGCCTGCTGCTGGCGATCAATCGACAGGCGGGCCGGCGCTCGACCGTGTTGCAATTCGGCCACTACGACCGTGAAGCGGTCGAGTGGACGTTCACGTCGGCAGACGAAGTGGTGGTGTGGGGACCGTACTACCGAGACTTGATCGCCCTCGAGCATGGGCGCGCCGATCTGTCGCTCGTGCCGCTCGGGTCGCCGCGCTTCGACTATCTCTTCGCCGCGAAGCGGACGCGTCCACAGGACGCTCCGTTTCGCGTTCTCGTATTGTCGACGTGTACAGTCGGCGCCTACGGCGCCGTCGTCGACAACGACAGCGTCGTGAAACTGAAACGCGACGTCGCCGCCGCCCTTCGCTCGTTCAGCGAGTCTGGAAGGGCCGAGATCATCGTGAAGCCGCATCCCAGCGAGGGAACGGTCGAGCGTGCGATCTGGGTCGACGCTGCCGCGGACGGTTTCGCCGTCTTGGCAAAGGACGACGATCCTCGGCCACACATCGTGGCGAGCGACCTCGTCGTGAGCTTTGGAACGGGCCTCACGCTCGATTGTCTCCTCGCGGGCCGTCCAGTGCTGCTGCCGAACTGGGTACCCGGCTTTCCCTGGGAGTACGGCGCACTGCGCGAGGCCGGCGCGGTCGAGGTTGCGACCGTCGACGAATTTTCGGTGCGCGTCGCCGACGCCATTGCGGGCGGCGCGCCGACCGCCGACGGTGCGCCTCCGAGCGCGCAGGTACATCGTTTTGTCAGCCAAACGGCACCGGTCGCCGAGCGCGTCTTGGACTTGTCCATTCAACGAGGGGCTCCGGTCTCCGATCCGGACTTGTCCCATCACTAACTGCAAGAAATACTTCGGGTCTCCAGCACGTCTGGGGCGCTTCGACACACGAGATCAGGTCACGGATGACGGGATCCAACGAATACATTGAAGAGATGCAGGCGCAGGAGTCGGCGTATTTCGACGCGATCGCGAATCGCCGTACGCTCGAATCACACATTCCGCTCGAAGCCGACATTCGACGCGCCACCAAATACATCCCGGATACGCCGGGGATGGAGATCATCGATCCCCGCATCACCGAGATCATTCAAGGCCGCGAGCGCGCACGATTTATTCGGGAGGTCGCCTGGAAGCATGGTGGCGACGTGGTCGACGTTTGCTGCGGCCCGGGGTGGCTTGCGCTCGAGCTCGCGCGCCGCGGGTGTCACGTGAACGCCTACGATCTTTCGCCGCACGCGATCGCGGTCGCGCGACGGATGGCCACCGAAAATCCATATCGCGAGGATTTTGGCGGGGTGACGTACCACGTCGCGGACGTGACCCGTGAGCCCTTGCCCGCGAACTCGATCGACGCGATCTCGGGGTGGTCTGCGTTCCACCATCTACCGAATTTGCTCGAATTCATGGGTCGGGTGCACACGGCGCTCCGGCCCGGCGGCGTCATCGCGACCATGGACGATTATCCGCCGCGGCGACGGGAGCGCTACCTCGGCTACTTTTTTCGATTCATCCTGCCCACCTACGATCGCAGCTACCGCAACAAAATCGCGTATGGCGTTCGACGGCTGTTCGGGCGTATCAAGGACACCGCGTACGAGTTCAGCCCGATGGAGGCCGCTGTCGCCAAGGACAGCCTGGTGTTCGAGTTTGCGGACTATCTTCACGAGCATTACGAGATCGTGTGGGACCAGGATTATCTGGCGTTCGCGCTGCGGCCTGCCATGTCCGTCGTCGGTCCGGATTGGTTTCGATACGGCGTCGCACGGTGTCTGATCGCGCTCGACCGGGCGTTGTGCGCGTCAGGGGTCTGCCGTGGCTTCGTGCGCATCATCATTGCCCGGAAGCGCGCATGAAGCGCCGCCCCGTGCGGCATCTGTCGAGGACGCGTGGCTGATCCGCTCCTGTCGGTTTGTATCGCGACCTACAACCGCGCGAAGTTCATCGGTGAAACGCTCGACGGTCTGATCGCGCAATGCACGCCCGAAGTCGAGATCGTCGTAGTCGACGGCGCGTCGACCGACGACACCGCCGCCGTTCTGGGCTCGTACGCGTCGCGCGGCGTGCGGTACGAGCGTCTGCCCGCGAAAGGCGGCGTTGATCACGACTTCGACGCGGCCGTCCGGCTGGCGCGAGGCCGCTTTTGTTGGCTGTTTTCCGATGACGACATCGTCAAGCCGGGCGCCATCGACGCGGTGGTGGCGGTCCTGAGGTCGCGTGATCCGAGTTTGATCGTGGTCAACGGCGAGACGCGGGATTACGCGCTGCACGAGTCGTATCAGACGTCGATGATGCCGATCACGGACGATACCGTGTTGCCGCCCGGTCAGCGGGGGGCTGACGCGTTGATGGCCGTCGCCGGAAGCTACCTCTCGTTCATCGGGTGCGTCGTGATCGAGCGCGAGCTCTGGCTCGCGCGGGACGCGGCCGCGTATTTCGGCACCGAGTTCGTGCACGTTGGTGTGATCTTCCAGCAACCGCTGCCCAAGTCGGCGGTGATTCTGGCGCATCCCTACATCGCCCTTCGCCTGGGGAATTCCCAGTGGTCGGCGCGGGCGTTCGGCATCTGGATCGTCACGTGGCCCCGGTTGATCTGGTCATTCACACATCACAGCGCGGCGTCTCGGGCCGCGGTGTGTCCGCAGTATCCGTCGCAACAGGTCGGCAAGCTGTTGTACTATCGGGCCCTCGGCCCGTACAGCCGCACGGCGTATCAAACGGTCGTCCGGCCTGCCTCACCGCGATCGGTGGCGCGCGCGCTCGCCGCGGTCGTCGCCGCGCTGCCGATGTGGCTCGCGGGGGCGATCGTGGTCGTGTACGCGCGCGCCCGTCACCGCCCGTGGATGGCGGATGCGCTCAGACAGGCTCGACTCGCGCGGCACGGCGGCTGACCGTTTCGCGTCCGGGACCGCTATGATTTCGGTGTGTGTGGCCGCCTACAACGGAGCGCGGTATATCGAATGCCAACTGGCATCGATCCTCACGCAGCTCGATCCGACCGACGAGGTCATCGTCGTCGACGATTGCTCGACGGACGACACGGTCGACGTCATCACAGGGATGCGCGACTCGCGCATCACGGTCATTTCTGCTCCGCGCAACAACGGGTACGTCCGGACATTCGAGGCGGCGATGCGCGCCTCCCGGGGCGATGTCGTGTTTCTTGCCGATCAGGACGACTATTGGCTGCCCGGTCACGTGTCGTCGATGGTGGAATGTCTGCGGCGGCGCGGTGCGGGGCTCGTCGCTGGCAATCTTCGCACGACGGCTGTGCAGGGAGTCGAAGGGCCGCCCGGCGAGCTGCTGCGACTGCCTCGCATGGCGCGCGCTCGCAACCTCGTCGGCATCTTCCGTGGGTCGGTGCCGTATTTCGGCTCCGCGATGGCCTGCGATCGCGCCTTTCTCGAGGCCGTTCTGCCGTTCCCCTCCTATGTCCGAACACACGATCTGTATTTCGCGCTCATCGCCAACCTCACCGGCACGATCGCCCACTGCGATCAAGTCGTCACGCTGCGTACCATCACGGGCCACAATTTGAGCGCTCGGCGGCGCAGTCTCGCCGCTCGTGTGGCGACGCGTGTCTGGTTTGCGCGTGCGTGCCTGCGCGGCGTGCGGCTCGCGTTGCGCTGCCGCCGGCCGTCGATGCCGTCCCATGACTGACGCCGGCGAACGCGTCGCGCGCGCGGCGTTCCGGGTGCTGCTGTATCTCGTCCTCATCGATCCGTTCGGGGACAGCGTGCTGCTCTCATTCGGTCTCGGGACCGACGCGTTCGATGCATACACCAAACTCGTCATCACCGCGACGCTGGCAGTCATCCTGTGCGCCGGGGTCCGGTTCGTTCCGAAATGGAGCAATCTGTGGACGCCGTTTTGGCTCGTGCTCTGCGTGTACGGCTACGCGCTCGTGTCCGGGCTCGCGCAAAATGTGTCCGTCAACGCCGTCAACGATTTTCTGTCGGTTACGCCAATCGTCGTCGCGCTCGCCCTGCGGCGGTTCCACATCGTCGATACCGATCGCGAACTCCGCTTCCTCGGCGGTCTCGTATTGGCGGTCGTCTTTCTGAAATACGTGCTGTACCAGCTCGGCATGCTCGCCGTCTTCGGTACACCGTCGTGGAAAGTGCTCCTCAAACAGTCGCCGCTGCTCCTCTTTCCGTATTCGATCTTTCTCTCGGACTACGTCAAAGCGCCTCGTCGCCGCACGGGCGCGGCGCTGCTGCTGATCCTTTACCTGATTTTCACCGCGCAGGCGCGCATGCTGTTCATCGGCTGCGCTCTCGTGACCGTGGTCCATCTCGTGCGGGGCGCGCGTCCCCGCGTCGCGATCGGCGTGGTCCTCATGGGGGGCGTGGCCTTCGGCTCGTACTCCGTCGTTCAGCAGATGCAGGTGGAAGAGTCGCTGCTCCATTGGTACGGCGGCGAGGTCTTTCAGGAGGGAGTCGACTACCGGCTCCAGCAGCTGCAGGAGCTGGAACGACGCGTGGTCGACCGTCCGCTCGTGGGGGTGGGGTTGGGATATTTCGACCCGGACTACCTGAGCTATTCCGAGCTGGCAAAGCCGTATCAGCTCGAGCTGGATCTGCCCAATTTCGTGACGAAGGTCGGGCTGCTCATGGCGTTCATCTATTTTCTGTCGTATCGGCTGCTCGCCGCGCAGATCCGGCAGGTCGGCGATCCGGTTGCGCGGAGCACGCTCTCGTCGACGTTCGTGGCGCTGATCGGGCTGCTCGCCTATAGCACCGGACAGACCTTTCACCAAGGGTATCTGTTCTGGGTGTTCTACGGAATCTTTTACGGCTATCTTGCGGCGTCGGTTCGGCGCGCCGCGCCGGCGCCCGCTGGCGCTGCGGCGCTGGCAATCGAGTGACACGCCGCCGCGTTTGATTGCCACAGCTGATCTCCTCCCGTGCATACGTTTGCGAATACCACGCTCCTGATCACCGGCGGCACCGGTTCATTCGGCCATGCCGTGCTCGCACGGTTTCTTCGCGAAGACGTTCGCGAGATACGCATTTTCAGCCGCGACGAAAAAAAACAGGACGATCTGCGCAAACAGTACGCGGATCGGCGTCTGAAGCTGTACATCGGCGACGTCCGTGATTCACAAAGCGTGATGAACGCCACGCGCGGCGTGGACTTCGTTTTTCACGCCGCTGCGCTCAAGCAGGTGCCGTCGTGCGAGTTCCATCCGATGGAAGCCGTGAAGACGAATGTTATCGGGACGGAAAACGTCATCGAGGCGGCGATCCAGACCGGCGTGCGGCGCGTGGTGTGTCTGAGCACCGATAAGGCGGTCTATCCCATCAATGCGATGGGGATCTCCAAGGCGCTGATGGAAAAGGTGATGGTTGCGAAATCCCGCAACCTCGCGGGCGGCGAGCTGGTGGTCTGCGGCACTCGCTACGGCAACGTGATGGCGTCGCGCGGTTCGGTGCTGCCGCTCTTCGTGGAGCAGCTCCAGTCCGGGAAGCCGTTGACGATCACCGAGCCGAGCATGACGCGGTTCATGATGTCGCTCGAGGATGCGGTCGATCTCGTGCTCTATGCCTTCGCGCATGGGAACAACGGCGATATTTTCGTGCAAAAGGCCCCGGCGGCAACGATCGCGACCTTGGCGGAGGCGTTGCTCTCGGTGTTGGGGCGCACCGGGCATCCCATCGACATCATTGGGATGCGACACGGGGAAAAGCTGTACGAAGCGCTCCTGAGCCGCGAAGAGATGATTTGCGCCGAAGACCACGGCGCGTACTACCGCGTGCCGCCCGATCTGCGCGATCTGAACTACGGAAAGTTCATCGACCAGGGAGAGCGGCGCATCGCCTCGGCCGACGATTACAATTCTCATAATACCGAACGGCTCGACGTCGAGGCGATGGCGCGGCTGCTGCTCGCGCTGCCCTACATCCAGGACGTCCGCGCCGGCCGTCCCCATCCTGTCACCGTCTGAACCGCGCGACGATGCGGGCACTGATCACCGGAGCGCACGGGTTCCTGGGCCGTAACCTCGCGACGCGTTTGACGGAGCGGGGCGATACGTTCATCCAGTATGGGCGCGACAGCGACGTCGGCGAGATCGCGGAGGCGTGCGCCACGGTCGATGTCATCTTTCATCTCGCCGGCGCCAACCGGCCGGCCCGCGCCGAGGAGTTCACCGAGGTCAACCGCGACCTCACGCGCGCCGTGTGCGCGGCGGCCGCGGCGACCGGGCGATCGATTCCGATCGTGTTCAGCTCCTCCACCCAGGTCGATCGCGACAGCGCGTACGGGGTGAGCAAACGCGAAGCGGAACAGGTCCTGGTGGACTACGCGCGGCGCTCTGGGGCGCCAGTGCACATCGTTCGCCTGCCCAACGTGTTCGGCAAATGGTCGCGCCCCAACTACAACTCCGCCGTCGCCACCTTTTGCCACAATGTCGCGCGCCGGCAGCCGATTGCCATTCACGATCCGGCCGCGGCCCTGACCCTGGTGTACGTCGATGACGTCGTCGACCATTTCGTGCGCCTGGCGACCGGCGACGCGCCGGCCGCGGGCGAGTATTCCCAGGTCGTGCCGCAGTACCACGCGACGGTGGGCGAGCTGGCGGCGCAGATTCGACAATTCCACGACGATCGTGCTCGACTGCACGTCGGTCCGGTCGGCGTCGGTTTGCCGCGTGCGCTGTACGCGACCTACTTGAGCTTTCTGCCGAGCGACGAATTCTCGTATCCGATCACTCGGCACAGCGACGCCCGCGGGGGCTTTGTCGAAATGCTCAAGACCCCGGATGCGGGCCAGTTCTCGTTCTTCACCGCGGCGCCCGGGGTGACGCGTGGCGGGCATTACCACCACACAAAATGCGAGAAGTTTCTCGTCATCCAAGGCCAGGCGCGCATGCGGTTTCGGCACATCGTGACCGGTGAAATCCAGTCCGTCGATCTTGTGGGAACGAGCGCGCGGATCGTCGACACCATCCCTGGATGGGCGCACGACATCACGAACACGGGCGAGGAGGAGCTCATCGTCATGCTGTGGGCAAACGAGGTCTTTGATCGCGCACGGCCCGATACCATCGCCTGTCAGCCATGAGCGAGCGCCTGAAAGTGATGACCGTGGTCGGCACACGACCGGAAATCATTCGTCTCTCCCGCGTCATTGCGAAGGTGGATCAACACTGCGATCACACTCTCGTCCATACGGGGCAGAACTACGACTACGAGCTGAACCAGATCTTCTTCGAAGACTTGGGCATGCGCGCGCCCGACGTCTTTCTCGAGGCCGCCGGCGCATCGCCCGCGGAAACGATCGGCAACGTCATCATCGCGGTCGACCGGGTGCTCGGACAGGCGGCACCCGACGCGCTCCTTGTCCTGGGGGACACGAACAGCTGCCTGAGCGTGCTCCCGGCGAAGCGGCGCAAAATCCCGGTCTTCCACATGGAAGCCGGCAACCGCTGTTTCGACCAGCGCGTGCCGGAGGAAATCAATCGCCGCATCGTCGATCACACCGCGGACATCAACCTCACGTACAGCGATATTGCGCGCGAGTACCTGTTGCGCGAAGGCCTCCCGCCGGATCAGGTCATCAAGACGGGCAGTCCGATGTACGAGGTGCTGACCCATCACCGTCCGGCGATCGACGCGTCACCCATCCTCGACCGGCTCGGCCTGCAGCCCGGCGAATTTTTTGTGGTCAGCGCCCATCGGGAAGAGAACGTCGACTCGGACGCGAACTTTCGTCGACTCGCCGCCGTGCTGAACGGCCTTGCGGCACGATACGAGCGGCCGATCGTGGTCTCCACGCATCCGCGCACCCGCCGGCGGGTCGACGCGATGCAATTGCCGCTCGACGCCCGGGTTCAGTTGCTCAAACCGATGGGATTCCACGACTACATCAAACTGCAGCTCTCGGCGAAAGCGGTCCTGTCGGACAGCGGAACAATCAGCGAAGAATCGTCGATCCTGAACTTTCCGGCGGTCAATCTGCGCGAGGCCCACGAGCGTCCGGAGGCGATGGAGGAGGCGGCGGTCATGATGGTGGGGCTCGATTTGGCGCGCACGCTCCAGGCGCTCGCCATCCTCGAGACCCAGCCGCGCGGCGCCACGCGGGTTGCGCCGATCGTGCGCGACTACGAGGTGCCCAACGTGTCCGATAAAGTCGTGCGGCTGCTCCACAGTTACACGGATTACGTGAACCGCACCACGTGGAAGAAGTACTGAGCATTCGTGACGCGCGTTCTGTTTTTCACACAATGGTTTGATCCCGAGCCTGTGCCGAAGGGTCTTGCGTTCGCGCGCGCGCTCGCGGACGAGGGCTTCGATGTGGAGGTCGTCACCGGATTTCCCAACTATCCGGGCGGCCGCGTGTATCCCGGCTATCGCGTCCGTCTGCTGCAGCGGGAGCACGTCGCCGGGATCAGAATCACCCGGGTCCCGCTCTACCCGAGTCACGACCGCTCCATCATTCGGCGCGCCGCCAACTATCTGAGTTTTGCGACATCGGTCCTGATGTACGGACTCTTCGGTGCCGATCCCGCGGACGTCATCTACGCCTACCACCCGCCGCTCACGGTCGCAATGGCAGCCGCGATGGTCGGCGTGCTGCGGCACACGCCAGTGGTTTGCGACATCCAGGATCTGTGGCCCGATACCCTCCGCGCCACCGGCATGGTCTCCAGCGCACGCGTCCTGTCCGCGATCGGCCGTTGCTGCGACTGGTTATATGCGACCGTGGACTACCTGGTCGTGTTGTCTCCGGGGTTTCGGCGTTCGCTCATCGCGCGCGGCGTGTCGCCGTCGCGGATTTCGGTGGTGTACAATTGGTGCGACGAGAACGCGATCGCATCGGACTCGGGTTCTGGTCCCGATTTCGAACCGGATACGTTCACGGTGCTGTTCGCCGGCAATCTCGGGCCCGCCCAAGCCCTCGACAGCGTGATGGAGGCGGCGGAAATCCTCGCGCGCGACGCACCGCGTGTTCGTTTCATCCTGCTCGGTCACGGGATCGCCGCTGCGCGGCTCCGGCAGCGCGCGGAGCAGCTCCCCAATGTCCGCGTGCTGCCGGCGGTACCCATGAGCGAGGTCGGCGGGTATCTCGCCCGCGCCGACGCGTTGCTCGTTCATCTCAAGGACGATCCGCTCTTCGAGATCACCATTCCCTCGAAAACACAGGCCTACATGGCCGCCGGCAAACCAATCATTATGGCCGTGCGCGGCGATGCGGCCGATCTGGTCCGGGCCGCCCAATGCGGGGTGAACGCCCAGCCGGAATCTCCCCGCTCGATCGCGGATGCCGTGCGTGCGCTGGTCGCGCTCGCGCCGGAGGCGCGGGTCGCCATGGGTCGACGCGGGCGGCGATATTACGACGAACACCTTTCCATGCGCACCGGACTGGCGGCGCTCGCTCGTGTTCTCCGTCGGGTCGCTGGGACCTCGGTCGCGGGCCGCGAATAAAATGACTCATTGCTAAGCCATGCTTGATACTGCGTTCGCTCCGTGGCCGGATTTCACGGAAGAGGAAGTTCAGGCCGTTGCCGGCGTGTTACGGTCCAACCGCGTCAACTATTGGACGGGCACAGAATGCCGCGAGTTCGAGCGCGAGTTCGCTGCCTGGGTCGGCGTGCCTCACGCCGTGTCGTTGCACAACGGGACGGCGGCCCTCGAGATCGCGCTGCGCGCCCTCGGTGTGGGAGCCGGCGACGACGTCATCGTGAGTCCGCGGTCGTTTGTGGCGTCGGCATCGTGCGTCGTTGCGGTCGGTGGTGCGCCCGTATTCGCGGACGTCGACCGCGACACCCAAAACGTGACCGCAGAAACGATCGAGCGGGTGTTGACGCCGCACACCAAGGCGATCATCGCGGTGCATCTCGCCGGCATGCCGTGCGACATGGATCCGATTCTCACGCTGGCGCGTGCGCACGATATCGCGGTCATCGAGGATTGCGCCCAGGCACACGGCGCTACGTATCGCGGAAAGTCGGTTGGAGCGCTCGGTGACATTGGCGCGTGGTCGTTTTGTCAGGACAAGATCATGACAACGGGCGGTGAGGGCGGAATGGTTACCACCCGCGATCCTGTCCTCTGGTCGACGATGTGGTCGTACAAAGATCATGGAAAGAGTTGGGACGCGATCTATAACCGCGAACATCCGCCCGGCTTTCGGTGGGTGCACGAGTCGTTTGGCACAAACGCGCGCATGCTGGAGATGCAGGCCGTCATCGGTCGCATCCAGCTGAAGCGCATGCCCGCCTGGTCAGCGACGCGACGCGCGAATGCCGAGCGCCTCTGGGCGGCGGCGCGCACGATGCCGGGACTGCGCGTCCCGGCGGTGCCCGCGTGGGCGGAACATGCCGCGTACAAGGCCTACGTCTTCGTCGAGCCCGACCAACTGCGAAGTGATTGGTCGCGCGAGCGGATCCAGACGACGATAAACGAACGCGGCGTGCCCTGTTACTCCGGCTCGTGCTCCGAGATGTACTTGGAAAGGGCGTTCGACGGCACGCCCTTCCGGCCAACGCAGCGCCTACCGGTGGCGCGCGAGCTCGGGGAAACCAGTCTCATGTTCCTCGTGCACCCAACGCTGACCGCGGCACAGATCGACACGACGATTGCTGTATTGGATGACGTGATGCGGCACGCGTGTCAGTGACCGCGCTCGGATGACAACGGCGCTGGTCACCGGTTCCGCCGGGCAGGATGGCGTGCTGTTGGCGGCGCGCCTTCGCCGGCTGGGGCAGCGCGTCGTCTGTGTGGTGCGCCCCGGGAGCACGGCGCACCCGTCGCTGCAGGCCGTCGGCGTGGATCCCTCCGACATCCGGGCGGTCGACGTGTGTTCGGCCGATGGCCTCTCCGCGGTGGTGGCGCACGTCCGGCCGGACAGCTGCTATCACTTGGCCGCGTGCCATTTCGCCGCCGAAGAACAGGTCGACGACGCGCAGGCCGAGGCGTGCATGACGGCAACCAACCTTTCGTCCACCGAGACGTTGTTGCGCACGATTCGCGATCATGCGCCGCACTGTCGTTTCGTTTTTGCCGCGTCCAGCCAGATGTACTCGCCGGACGGACAGATGGGTACCGTCGACGAAACGACGCCCATGACGCCAGCCTCGTACTACGGTCTCACCAAAGCGTGGGCTCGCGAGATCGTGAGCTATTACCGCCGCCACCGAAACCTGTTCGCCGCTACGGCGATTCTCTTCAACCACGAGTCGCCGTTGCGTGCGCCGAAGTTCGTGACACGCAAGTTGAGTCGCGCCGCGGCGGATGCGGCCACCGGCGGCAAAGGGCGCATAACGTTGCGAAGTTTGGAGGCCTACGTCGATTGGAGCTCCGCATACGACGTGGTCGACGGAATGCACTTGATGACGACGCTCGATCAGCCGCGCGATTTCGTCATCGCGTCCGGCACGCTCCATTCGGTGGCGGAGCTGGCGGCGGCCGCGTATGGACATGTGGGCCTGGATTGGCGTCAGTACGTCGAGGCATCATCGCGGCCGGTCGTTTCACGAGCAACGGGGTTGCGGGGGGATGCCGGCGCGCTGCGTGCGGAAGGCTGGACCCCGCAGTGGAGCTTCGACGCCATGGTGGCCGACATGGTCGACCACGATATGCGAATCCTGTCAGAGTCGTCCGCCCTCAGCTGAGCACCGCGGGCGGCTGGACGACTCCCGCCATCGCCGCCTCGCGGCGCGCGAGCTCGAGGTCGGCGTCCACCATCACTTCGACGAGTCGACGGAACGTCGTCGTCGGTCGCCAGCCCAGCGTACGCTCCGCCTTCGAAGCATCACCTTCGAGCGCGTCGACTTCGGACGGCCGGTGATACCGAGCATCGTGCTTGACGTAGCGATGCCAATCGAGTCCGGCGTGGGCGAACGCCATCTCTAAGAACTCGGACACCGTGTGAGATTCACCGGTTGCGACGACGAAATCGTCGGGGGCGTCCTGCTGAAGCATCCGCCACATCGCATCGACATAATCGCCGGCGAATCCCCAGTCGCGTCGTGCAGTCAGATTGCCGAGATAGAGCTCCGTCTGCAATCCGGCTTTGATGCGGCCGACCGCGCGCGTGATCTTCCGCGTGACGAACGTTTCGCCACGGCGCGGTGATTCGTGATTAAACAAGATGCCGTTCGAAATGAACATGCCGTACGCTTCGCGGTAGTTGACGGCGAACCAATGCGCCGCGACTTTGGCCACTGCGTAGGGGCTTCGAGGGTGGAACGGCGTAGTTTCGTCCTGCGGCGGAGGCGCTGCCCCGAACATCTCCGACGATCCCGCTTGGTAAACGCGAACAGGCCGTCCGGTGTGGTCGATGAAATCGCGCACCGAATCGAGGAGGCGAAGCGTTCCGATGGCGCCGATATCGGCCGTGTATTCCGGCTCGTCGAAGGATACGCGGACATGTGACTGAGCCCCGAGATTGTAGACCTCGTCCGGACATACGTGTTCGATGATGCGGCGCAGCGCCGTGCCGTCGGACAAATCCCCATAGTGCAGCGACAAACCCTTCACGCCGTCATGCGCACGCTCGAGCGTATCAATGCGGGACGTGTTGAACGTCGATGCGCGCCGTACGATCCCATGCACCGTATATCCCTTGGCAATTAAAAGCTCCGCCAGGTAGGATCCATCCTGACCGGTTATCCCTGTGATGAGCGCTGTCTTCACTATGTTCTCTCTGGATGTGGCACCGATGGCAAGGCTCATCGCACGATCATGAGCCGGTTCCTATCCCGCCATCCGCGGGAAGCGCACAATCTACATCCGCGCGAGAACACGAAGGATACGCCACGCTCGTCTCGACGAGTGCAAACATGCTGATATCGAACGTCCTCCCAAGGATGCATGCGCCGTCATGGGGCAGGCATTTCTGGGGCGTGGTGGTCGGCCTGGCGCTGTTCGCATCGTTTTTTGGGAACGCCTTCGGTATCGCTGGGCCCGACTCCGGCTCAGAAGACCACGTCGTCGGCGGCGTCGAGCGGATGCGCGAATGCTCCTCTTGCAAATTACCGCGACTGGGCGGTTACGAGGCGCCCGACGCAGACAGCGACCGACTTCGCGGCTCGGGATTTCTCGAGCCACGCGACCGGCGCGGTTATTTCCGTCCGTACCGCTCCCAGTTTGGGGCGCAGGCGTCGCTTTGGTACGCGTTCGCCGCGAGCGGCGCGCCATGGCGGCTCATGCATGCCGTGAATTGCGCTCTGTTGGCCGCTGTCCTAGCCGGGATATTCGCTACGATCGCGTCCACCGGGGCCGTCGCCCCCGCGCTCGCATTCGCGACATCGCTCGGGCTTTCGCCATGGATCGTCAAGCTGTCGGGCAACTTGTATTGGATGGAATGGTCGTGGTTCGCGCCAACATTGGTGGTTGCCGCGTTGGGAAACCGTGTCCTCGAGGGGCGCGGCCGTGGCGCGCTGGCCCTCTACGGCGCAACGGTCACGGCAAAGTTCCTCTGCGGTTACGAGTTCGCGAGCACGGTTGTGCTGGCGTCGCTCGTCCCATTACTGGTGCATGCACACCTCCGCGACAGCCGCCGCGGTGGTGTGCTGCGGGCGGCGTGTACCCTGGGTGCGGTCGCGGCCGCGGGCTTTCTCGTCGCGGCGTGTATGCAGATCGCCCGCGAGCAGATGGACGGACATGACGGCTTTCGTGAATTTGCCCTCGTGGCCGAAAAACGGCTGTACAGCAGTTCGCCCGACCGAGTCGCAGTCGCGTCGTGCCAGGATCAGCCCGCCGCGGCGATGGCCACCTGCACCAGCATGTACGCTCGCTCACTGCGAGCGCCTGTGTGGCAGGTCGTCTGGCAACGGTCGTCGATCCAAGAAATCTTTCCGTGGGTCGCTCAGTTACGTGCGCGCACGACAATGGCGCGTCCGAGCGGCCACGCTTTGGTTCGAATTGCGATCTTCGAAGCTTGGCTGCACGCGGAAACGCTGCTCTTGGCGGCTCTCATCGGCGCCATCAGCATCCGCGCGATTCACCGGCGTCGCACGATTGGGTTGGGATACCTGGAGGGTGCGCTCGCGCTGGCGTTCCTCTCGTCGCTATCCTGGTTTGTCCTCGCGAAATCCCACGCGTTTTTACACCCGATGACGACTGTCGCGTGGGACGTGCTCTTCCTTCCCACCGGCGCCGCATACCTCTTCATTTGCACGACGCAGTGGCCGCCACACGGTGCTGAGGCAAGGGCCATCACGACACCGGTTGACCGCGCGCCTGGTTCGCAGTTGCTCGTCTAGGCGCGCCAAGCGCCGAGCAGGTCCGCGATGCCGGCGGCGAGCGACCGCGGCTGGAAGCCCAATTCCACCCGTGCGCGCGTAATGTCGACTGCCGGCATCACGCTCGGAGCGTGACGCACCGCATCGGTGTCAATGCTCGAACGAGACCGCGATACGCGGACGATCGTGCGGGCGATTTCCGCGATCGACAACCACTCTCCGCTCGCCAGGTTATACACGCGCGACCGGCCTGCCCCGCCGATGCCCAGCAACGCGTCGACAACGTCGTCCACGTAGACCAAGTCGGTGCGTTGATCGCTGCGCACCAGCAGCGGTCGTCCGTCCAGCGCCGCCTGCACGAACACTTTGATGAGAGCGTCCTGGCGCAAGTCCGGCCCATAAGGAGACGAGATGCGAGCGACGATGAACTCGGTCCCGAGTCTGTCGGCGGCCGCCGAACCGAACAGTTCACCGGCGAGCTTGCTGACGAGATAGCCAGGCGCCGCCGGACTGGGATACAAGCCGTGATCTTCAGTGGCCGTGCCCGCGGTCTGGGTGTACAACGACGTCCCCGACAGGTAGACGACGCGGCGAACTCCTGCTCCATGTGCCAACTCCACCAGCGTGGCGGTCGCCAGCGCATTGAGCTGAAAGCAGCGCTCCGCATCGACCAAGCTCCGGTGGTCGGAGGGAATGAACGCCGCCGCATGAAACAACACGCCATCGGCGGGCAGGTGGAGCGGCAAGGTCGGCCGCGCCAAGTCGAACTCGTGATATCGAACCCCACTTGCCGGCGGCTCGCAGGGCCGGCGCGCGAGGGCAGTTACCTCGTAGCCGCGTCTTCGGGCGTTGCGCACGATCGCGCGTCCGAGGTGGCCGCACGCGCCGGTGACGATGACGTGCATGTCAAATGTGCACGCCGGATTCGCCGCTCAGGAGCCGCCGGTTCTCGAGCACATCCTCGGTCCACGATCGCAGAATCGTCGTTTCATGCTGCACGGCGGGAGGAATGATTGGCGCGCCGTCGACGAGGTGCCGGACCGCGAGCTCGACCTCGTTGAACCCCACGGCGGCACGCAATGGAGTCGTGCCGGAATACCGTGCATTGATCTCGAAGATCTTGATTTCGCCATCGACCGTGCCGAACTGAAAGTTCGCTGGACCGTATGGGCGAAGCAGATCCGCCACACACCGCACTTGCGCATTCAACGCGTCGAAACGCTCGACGAACGCGCGATACGTATTCCCGTCGCGTAGATCGCGACGCATCACGATCGAAATCGTCGGCTGTCCGTCGAAGCGCAGCACGCCGGCGGTGAACTCGCCATCGGTCATCGCGACGTGTTCTTGAATCACGGCATTCGGAACGTCGTGGAGCGCGGCACGCAGCTCCGCGATCGAGCGAACGACGTGGACACCGACCGACCGTGCGCCGATACGCGGTTTGACGATCAATGGCAAGCCGGTCTCGTCGAGCAGTCGTTCCTCGTCGCCGGCCAGACAGCTCCGCGGGTGCGGCAAGCCGTGCTCCGCGAGAAAGCGGTTTGTGAGCCATTTGTCGTCGGCAATCGCGACGACGCGCTCGTCCGACACCAGCACGGACGTCGCGTATTCCGCCTCGAGCTCGCGCCGGTGGTGTGCGAAGAACGGTAGCTCGACGTCGGTCCCCACCAGAACGACGTCGGGGCGCTCCCGTTCGAGTACCCGTCGAATCCCGGCATCGTACGCGGGATCGGTCGCCAGCGGCACCGTGTACGCCTTATCCGCCCAATAGAGACCAGCGGCCAATGGGCTTGGATCGACGGCCACAATGGCCGCGTTCAGCGCACTGCGGCGCAGCGCCCGAATGATTCCTTGGCCGAGTAATGCGCCGGCCCCGGTTACCAAAACTTTCATGTCAGCGCCAGGTAGGAGCGCACGCGATCGCGACACGTGCCAACGTCGTCGAGCTTGTGGACGTCCGACCCGACGGAGACGTAGGGATTGATCTCCGCGCACAACCGCATGAAACCGTCGAAATCGCGAAGGTAGGAGCTGCTGATCTCGATTGCGATGCCGCGCGCGAGCGTCGCTTCCATGAGTTGGCCCATCAACTCGAAGGGGAAGGGACCATGCCGGCGCTGGTACATACCCCCGGGATGCGCGAGGACGTCGATCGGCGCGGACCGCGCCAGCGCCAGCGCCAATTCCGTTTCCATGCGCGCAGTCGTCTGCGCATCCAGATCCGCAAAGTTCAACAGCCCGCCCGCGCCATCGGGAAAGCGATGCACGCTTCCGAGGACGATGTCGCAGGCGGCGAGCGTGGCGGGTGAGGCGTCGAGGATCTCGCCCTCGACTCCCAGTGCCTTCGCCTCACATCCTACCAGCACACGGAGGTCCGCTCGCCGCGCCGCGGCGGTGCGGATCTCCGCGGCGAATGCATCGAACCAGGGTGTGCTCTGACGTACGTGCTCGGTGAATGCGATCGTCGACAGGCCACGCTCGACCGCGCAGTCGAGAATGTTATCGATCGTATGGAGGCCGTCCGTGCGGTTCGTGTGCACGTGCAAATCGATGTTGCATGCACGTTCGTCGAGATCGAGAAACCTGGGAAAAGCGTAACGAGTCATCGATGCATACTTCCGGTAAAGCGCTCCGAGATGCGGTAGTCTTCATCAGCACGATGCCGGAAGTCGACGATGTGCGCGAGGGTGCGGAGAACGATTTTGAGGTCGAGGACGAGCGAGCAATGCTCGACGTACCACACGTCCAGATTCAGTCGTTCATCCCAGGATAGGCCGCTCCGCCCGCTTACTTGGGCGAGCCCGGTGACGCCAGGCCGGACGTCGTGTCGACGGGCGTGACGGTCCGAGTACAACCCAAGGTATTCCATCAAGAGTGGCCGTGGGCCGATTACCGACATGTCGCCGCGGAGGACGTTGTACAATTGCGGGATCTCATCGATGCTCAACCGCCGTATCACGGCGCCAAGGGGCGTGATCCGCGACACATCGCGCTCCGATTCTGCGCCGGCGGCGACCGCACCCGACATCGTGCGAAACTTGATCAGACGAAAGGGCCGACCGCCAAGTCCCGCCCGCGTCTGCGCGAAAAAGATCGGACGGCCCATGGAGCACCAAATCGCGCAGGCGACGATCGCGCACACCGGAAGCAGAATGATCAATGCGACGGTGGCAACAACCAAGTCAACGATTCTCTTCATCACCGAGCGACGGACCGCTGCAACATTTTGATGGTGCCATTCAGGGGTATCGAACCTAACGAACGGGAAATCTAGGAGCAGACTCGTCCATCGGAAATCGCCTCTGGTCGATGCCGGAACACGAGGCGTGACGATAATTAAAACACTGTGTGACCACTGGTTGAATCGTGCCACCCTGTGCATGATTGAACGGGTCGAAATCCGGCCCGGGGACTGCCAACTCGTACCGTCGCGATGCGCAATCGGATTTTCTTGGGATCGGACGTCGTCGTCTGCCTTTTGGCCGTATACGTGGCGTTTACAGCCCGTTTCGAAGGGCTTATGTGGTGGCCACAAGCAGCCAAACTCGCGGTGGCGTACGCGGTGCTCGTGACCGTCCTGAAGGTCTTGGCATTCCTCCAAATCGGCTTGTACAGCAGGTTGTGGCGCTACGCGAGCATCGCAGATCTCGAGCTGGCTCTCCTGGCCTCCGCGGTAGGAATCGCCATCTCGTTCGTCGTCGGGTTGGGTGTGGTTCCCCTCCTGCATCTTGGCGCGCCGCGGGTGGCGATCGGCATCATTTTGATCGAGGCGATCCTCACCGCCGCGGGCGTCACCATGACACGACTTTCGTTGCGCGTGATCACCCGACATCGGCGCGCCCGCCGTGCTACGCGGTGGCAGGTCGCACGCGGTTGGCGGGCGGCCGGCGAAGCTCGTCGTGTGTTGATCGCGGGCGCGGGGGACGCTGGCGGCATGATCGCCAAGGAGCTGCTGGACAATCAGCAGCTGGATTTGCTCCCGGTGGGGTTCATCGATGATGACGTGAAAAAACACGGGCATCGGCTGCATGGTATCCCCGTCTTGGGGTCCATTGCGGATCTCCAAGCAATCGCGGAGCGTTTGAGCATCGAGGAAGTGATTACGGCGCTGCCCACCGCGCGCGGTAAGATCATCCGCGACATCATGCAGCGCGCCGCCGCGGCGGGTGTCCGCAACCGCACCGTGCCCGGGTTGTACGAGATTCTGTCGGGAGCCAAAGCGGTCAGTGCGCTACGCCCCATTCAAATCGAAGACCTGCTTCGTCGCGAGCCCATCGAAACGAACGTACAGCAAGTCGCCTCACTGGCGTCGGGGCGAACGGTAATGGTCACCGGCGCCGGCGGATCGATCGGCAGCGAGCTCTGCCGCCAGATCGCGCAGGTGGCCCCGTCTGAGCTCGTCGTGGTCGGGCGCGGCGAAAACTCCATATTCGAGCTCATTCAGGAGTTGTGCACTCGCGCGCCGGACCTGCGCGTGCGTCCCGCGATCGTAGACGTCCGCGACGAAATCCGCATGCGCGCGGTGTTTGAGGAAACCCGGCCATTTTCGGTCTTCCACGCGGCCGCGCACAAGCATGTGCCGCTGATGGAAGCGAGCATCGATGAAGCAATTCTCAACAACGTCCTCGGCACCCGAAACGTGAGCGAGTTGTGCGCCGAGTTCGGCGTTCCACACATGGTGCTCGTGTCGACGGACAAAGCCGTGCGTCCGACGAGCATCATGGGCGCGACCAAGCGGATCGCGGAGTACACCCTCTGCTCCGTCGCCGATCGGACGCGTCGTGCTTACGTGTCGGTGCGTTTCGGGAATGTCCTCGGGAGTCGCGGGAGCGTTGTCCCTACCTTCCTGCGGCAGATCGCCGCGGGCGGTCCGATTACGATCACGCATCGCGACATGCGCCGTTACTTCATGACGATCCCGGAAGCCGTCCAGCTCGTGCTGCAGGCTGGCGCATTGGGCAAGGGAGGCGAAGTCTTCGTGCTCGACATGGGTGAACCGGTCCGGATCTCCGATCTTGCCGAAGATCTCATTCGCCTCTCGGGGCTCGAAGTTGGCCACGACGTCGAGATCGTGTACACGGGTATGCGTCCCGGTGAAAAGCTCTACGAGGAGCTCTTTTTTGGCCCCGACGACGCCACGCCGACGTCACATCCAAAGATCCTGCAGGCGCGCGACGGACATCCATCCGGGGAGCGCGATGACCTTATCGATCGCTTGATCGACGCGGCGAGGCGCCGCGCGCCAGAACGTGAGCTTCGCCGGATGGTGCACCTGCTCGTGCCCGAGTACACCCACCCGTCGATCGAGGAGCTCGACGTTGATCGTGAGGTCTACGTGAACCACGGTCGCGACACGGAGTTCGAAAGCTGGTCGCACCGGGGCGAAGCCATCAGCCCGCGGGTTCCACTGGCTGACTAGCCGCATGCAGATCTACCGCGGGCCGCTTGTTGAAGCGCCGACCTTCAATGTGGTCCGCTAAGCGCTTCCCGCGTGCAATGCACGGTGCCTCAACGACTCGATAGACGAGTTCGGCCATCACGGCGGTGATCGGGATTGCGGCGACCACGATCCACGCTGGAGAAACTCCAGGAAGGAGCCGCGCCAACCCGAGGTAGGCGATAGGGTGCAGCAAGTAGACCGCGTACGACACTTTCCCGAGCCATTCCAATATCCGCGCAAGCAAACCGGGAAGGTTGACCGTCCCGAGAGCCGCCGAGGCGCACAGAATCACCGCGGCCGAGATGTACCCTAATCGCAGCCATCGCGTGACGAGGAGAATTTCTCCACGCTCGCTGTGAACGCCAGGGAGCCAGGTGAACAGTGCGACTCCTGCTCCGAACAGGGCAGCCGTGGCGAGTGACGAGAATTTTACCCGGCCGACAAGCAGTGCGATGCCGATGCCCGCGATGAAAAGGATGACTTGATTCTCGGGCCGAATATAGATCGGCCATTGCTGAGCCAACGGGCGATCGGCGGAAAGGCGGCCGAAGGCGTACCACAGGGTTGCAAGCACCGACGCAGCAAGAACAGCCGCGAAGTAGGTGCGCCGCTTTCGTGCGGCGAAAATCACGAACGGGAACACCGCGTAAAATGCGATCTCGTTGCCGATCGACCAACCGCCCGTAGCGAGATACGCCGTAGGCCGAACGATTCCGAAGAGCAGCGACACATTCGCCAGTATCGTCAATACTCTCACCCGCGTCGGCCACATGAGCGCAATGGCGGCCAAGGAGGCCAACCAATAGAGCGGCGCCAGGCGGGCGAACCGCTTGATCCAAAATCCCGTGATTCCCCGACCGGTAAATGGCAGGTCGCGGTAGACGTAGCCAAATGAGATTCCCGAGATCACATAAAATGCCGCGACGCCGTACAACCCCAGCGTGTGGAGGATCTCCACGCTCGCGGCGCCGGCCCACGCGGAGTAGTGATAGACCATGATCGAGCTCGCGAAAAGACCACGCAAATAATCCACAGCGTGCAGCCGCGCGCGTGGCTGCGACCCCGACCCGCTCGAGAAAGCTGAGGCTGTGGCCCGATCGGTCGATGTCACCGTGAGCATGGGGCGAGTATAGCGCGCGGCTGGTCTCGGCACCACAGCGGCATGCTTGAATCCGAGTGATCGCCGAGGGCGGAGAGGCCGCCCGACAGTAGTCGGGCGGTGCGCGTCAATGTGAACCGAGGAAGGTCTCGGCAGTTCCCCCTTTAGCCGCCTCCACCACCTTCTGCACCGTCAGCCCCAACTCCTCATACACCTTCTCATACGGCGCACTCGCCCCGAACCGCGACAACCCGAGCACCGCGCCATCCGATCCCACCCACTCGTACCACGACATGGGATGCGCCGCCTCGATCGCCACCCGCCGCACGCCCTTCGGCAGCACCGAATCCCGGTACGCCGCATCCTGCCGCCGGAACAGCTCCATCGACGGCATGCTGACCACGCGCGACGGGACGCCTTGCTCCGCGAGCTGCAGGTGGGCTTTGAGAATCAGCGCCACCTCGGACCCTGACGACATCAACACCACCTTCGGCGCCTTCCCCTGCGGCGGATCGGCAAGCACGTACCCGCCCCGTTCGACGCCGTCCGCCGGCGCATACGTCTCCCGATCGATGAAGCCGAGCTTCTGCCGGGTCAGCACCAACGCTACGGGTCCGTTCGTATGCTCCACCGCCACACGCCACGCCACCGCTGTCTCCGTGGCGTCGGCCGGCCGAATGACCGTCATCTCCGGAATGGCGCGGAGCGTGGACAGCTGCTCGATCGGCTGGTGCGTCGGCCCGTCCTCGCCGAGCCCAATCGAGTCGTGCGTGTAGATGTAGATGACCCGCTGGCCCATGATCGCCGCGAGGCGAATGGCGGGACGCATGTAGTCCGAGAATATCAGGAAGGTTCCGCCGTAGGGCAGCACGCCGCCGTGCAGCGCCATGCCGTTCATCATCGACGCCATGGCGTGTTCACGAATGCCGAAGTGGACGTAGCGCGCCGCCGGGTCCTCGGCGCTGAAGTTCTTCCACGCTTTGACCGATGTGTTGTTCGATGGCGTGAGATCGGCCGATCCGCCGAACAGCTCGGGCAGCGACTCGGCCGTCGCATTCAGCACCGCGCCGAACGCCGCGCGGCTGGCGACGTTGCCATTCTCCTTCGTGAATGACGGAATCTTCTTCGTCCACCCGTCGGGCAGCTTGCCGGCCAAGCGTCGGTCGAGCTCCTTGGCCTTGTCGGGATTCGCCTTGCGATACGCGTCGAGCCGCGCGTTCCACGCGGCGTGCTCGCGCGCGCCGCGATCCTTGGCCTTCCGCCAATGGGTCAGTGCTTCGTCGGGCACGAAGAACGGCTCAGTGCTCGGCCACCCGTATTTCTCTTTCGTCTTTAGTACATTCTCAACGCCGAGCGCCTCGCCGTGCGCCTTCTCGGAGTCCTGCTTGGGGCTGCCGTAGCCGATGTGCGTGCGCGTCACGATGAGCGTGGGACGGTCGGTGTCGGCCTGCGCCTCGGCGATCGCGGTCTCGATCTGCTTCAGATCGTTCACGTCGCTGATGTGCAGCACCTGCCAGCCGTACGCCTCGAAGCGCTTGGCCGTGTCGTCGGTGAAGGTGAGATCGGTCGAGCCGTCGATCGTGATCTTGTTGTCGTCGTAGAAACCGATCAGGCGTCCGAGCTTGAAGTGTCCCGCGAAGCTGGCCGCCTCGTGCGAGATGCCTTCCATCAAGTCGCCGTCGCTGCAGATGAAATACGTATAGTGGTCGATGATCTTGTCATCGCCGACATTGAATGCCGCGGCCACGTGCGCTTCGGCCACCGCCATGCCGACCGCGTTGCCGATGCCCTGGCCGAGCGGGCCCGTGGTCGTCTCGACGCCGGGTGTGTAGCCGTATTCCGGGTGTCCGGGTGTGCGGCTTTCCCACTGGCGGAACTGTTTCAGATCGTCGAGCGACAGATCGTATCCGCTGAGGTAGAGACACGCGTAGAGGAGCATGGACGCGTGGCCGCACGACAGCACGAACCGGTCGCGATTCGGCCACGCGGGATCGGCCGGATCGTGCCGCATCACGCGGTGATACAGCACGTACCCGATCGGCGCGAGCGCCATCGGTGTGCCTGGATGTCCGGACTCGGCTTTCTGCACGGCATCCATGGCGAGCGTGCGAACGGTGTTGATGCAGAGCAGGTCGAGATCGGTGGTCGGCATTGATGTGTCAGGCTCAGAAACTGAGATTGAATCGATTCACATGAACTTAGCGAAATTGGATGCCCGAGGCGCCTGGCGCGGGGCACTGCTGGGATTGCTCGTCGGGTTCCTGCTCGGCGAGTTGGGACTACGCGACATCATCTCGAGCCAGCGTCCCAGCCTTCCGATCGTGGGAATGTGTGTGGGGGCGGCAATAGGTGTGCTCGGCGCTGGCCTACTACTCGAGGGAGCGGGAGCGCTCCTCGGGCTCGTTTACCTGTTCATCGTCATCACGCCCTGGATGTCGCGGGCGGCGCCGCGATGGGTTCGATCCGATCCAGTCCCGGCGCACGTCGATGCGGTCATGGTGTTGTCGTCGTCGGTGGGCTGGAACGGTGCGCTCACGTTCGACGCGTTGGCGCGCCTGCTCACCGGAATCGAGGTGGCGGACAGCGTCGGAGCCCGGTGGCTGGTGACGAGCCGGGTGCGCGAAGTGTACGGCAGGAGGGTCGTCAGCTCGGACTTCGATCAGCGCCGCACGATCGCGTTGACGAAGCCGCACGCGGAATGGCTGATCGTCGACAGCGTGTTCACGACGCGGGACGAAGCCGTGCGATCTTGGGCCCTCTTGTCATCGCGCGGCGTGAAGGCGATCGCCCTGGTGACGTCGCCGATGCACACGCGCCGCGCGTGCGCCACCTTCGAGCAGGTTGGGTTCACGGTCACCTGCATTCCCGCGCGCGAGCACGACGACAACACCTGGCATCCGCGCCTCGTCGGCGACCGGATCGCCGCGTTTCGGGATTACCTCTACGAGCGGCTGGGGATGATCAAGTACCGCTGGAAGGGCTGGCTCCCGACGCCGAAGGACGCGGCAGCGTCAACGTAAAGGTCGAGCCGCGCCCGACCTCGCTCTGCACATCGATCTCGCCGCCCATGGCGCGTGCGAGGTCGCGGCTGATGGCAAGCCCCAAGCCGGTTCCCTCCTGGGCGCTCGCGAGCGACCGACCCACCTGAATGAACGGTTCGAAGATTCGCTCCAGGTGATCTGCGGGAATGCCGGCGCCCGTATCCCGGACGCTCAGGGCGACGTGGTCGGCGCGCGACTGGTCGCACTCCAGAACGATGGAGCCGCCAACGGGCGTGAACTTCACGGCGTTGGACAGCAGATTGATGAGAATCTGCTCAACCTTCGACCGGTCCGCCTTTCCAGCACAGTGGGATCCGAAGCTTGGAATTCACGTGACTTGAAGTCGCGGC